>Ga0209455_1000195_pt1 | contig 89254 bp, 74 predicted proteins | sample AraplaCol_mCL_r2_FD_184275 | JGI IMG/M metagenome (GOLD analysis project Ga0209455, IMG submission 184275) | Arabidopsis root microbial communities from North Carolina, USA - plate scrape CL_Col_mCL_r2 (SPAdes) (version 2) | ecosystem: Host-associated > Plants > Roots > Endosphere | place: USA...
CGCACGCGGCTTGAAGACGACCGAGGCGCTTGTCGTCCTGGCGCGCAAGCTACTGCGCATCGCCTACGCGGTCTGGCGACAGGATGTCCCCTTCGATCCGACTCGGTTCACGGTTCCGGCTTGACTGAAACCATAGAACCTTTGCCGGGCCGCTCGCGGAGCGGCCCCTCGGGGGCAGCGAGCGCCAGCGAGCGTGGGGTCGTCGATTCAGTCCTGGGCGCGTCTTTGGCGATGGATGTCGTGCGTCACGAACGGGTCGTCCCCCTCGGGACGCTCCAGCCACTGCGGATGCTCCAGCGTCCTGTTGATGTCCGTCAGCCCGCTTTCCCAGTGGCTGCGCATCGTCACGGCGCCGAACTCGTAGTCCTTGGACAGGCCGTCCCATTCCTTGTCCTGGTAGATGAGCTGGATCACACTGACGCAGCGCGCCGTCGCCTGGTGCGCGGCGGCGCGGCACGCCGGGCTGGCCTCGCGCAGCTCGGGCGGGACCTGCTCGAGGATCTCGCGCAGCATGCGGCGCTGGCGCTGCTCCTGCGCCTGCATGTTGGTGATGGCGCGGGTGCGGCTCGAGAACTGGATGTCCTTGACGCGCTCCTGGGCGTCGATGACGTTGGTGGGCAGCTCGCCGCGCGCGCTCCAGAGGTCGACCTGGAACGCCAGCGTGTCGCGCCGCGGATGGTCGTCGAGCACCTGCGTCAACGGGGTGTTGGAGACGAGGCCGCCGTCCCAGTAGTAGTGCACCGGGCGCGGAGCGCCGCTCGCACGCGAGGCCTCGAGCGGGCCTGGATCCTCGATGGCGACGGCCGGGAAGCCGGGCGGCAACGCGCCCGAGGCCATGATGTGCTCGGCACGGATGCGCTTGCGCCAGCGGCCGTGCTGGTTGTCGAACACCTCGAAATTGCCGGTGGCGACGTTGACCGCGGAGACCGTCAGGCGCGTCGCGCCCGCGTTGATCCGGTCGAAGTCGACCAGGCGCTCCAGCGTCGCCTTCAGCGGGGCGGTGTCGTAGAAGCTGGCGGCGTTCGGCGGCTGCGGTCCGACCAATGCGGTGGCGGGGCGCGGCGTGAAGAACCCGCGCTGGCCCTCGGTGAGCGCACGCCAGGCGCTCCAGCCGTTCCAGATCTGGCGCCGCCAGTCGTCCACCGGCTCCACGATCGCGTCCATGAACGCCATCGCGTCGGGCCAGGCGGCCGGCCGCGACACGGTGTTCCAGAACTCATGCAGCTTCGCGACCCGCGCGCCGGGTTCGTTGCCGGCGATCAGCGCCGCGTTGATCGCGCCGATGGAGATGCCGGCCACCCAGTCGGGCTCGATGCCGGCGGTGGCCAGGCCCTCCATCACGCCGGCCTGGTAGGCGCCGAGCGCGCCGCCGCCTTGCAGCACGAGGGCGATCGTTTCGAAGGGCGGGCGTTCAAGCGGCATGGGATTTCCGGCGCGAGGCTGAAGGGACCCCGCAGCTTATCGGGTTCATGTTGCAGCGCGCTGAAGGCGGGCATTCGGCCCGGCTCCATGATCCAATGGCGGGATGAGCCACACCGTCCCTGCCCACCTGGCTGCCGATTTCGCCGCCGCGGGCATCCGCGACGTCGAGTGCCTGTTCCCCGACGTGTCCGGCTACCCGCGCGGCAAGCTGATGCCGGCCGCGGCGTTCGCCGCCGGCGCCGAACTGCGCATTGCACAGGCGATCCCGATGCAGTGCGTCACCGGCGACTACTCGTACGACCCGATCTTCCCCGACCAGGATCCGGACGTGCTGCTGGTGCCCGACTACGCCAGCGTCAGGCCGGTGCCCTGGGCCAGCGTGCCGCGCGCGATGGCCATCCACGATTGCCACGAACTCACCGGCGAGCTGTGCCAGTTCGCGCCGCGCACGGTGCTGAGGGACGTGATGGCGCGCTACGAGCGCCGCGGCCTGCGCCCGGTGGTCGCGCCCGAGATCGAGTTCTACCTGACGGCGCCCGTCGACGATCCGGCCCAGCCGCTGCGCGCCCCCGCGCTGCGCGGCGGCCGCGGCGAGGTGGGGCAGTCGGCCTTCAGCCTCAACACGCTCAACGAGCACGCCGGCTTCTGGGACGAACTCCGCACCACGCTCGACGTGCTGGGCATCCGCGCCGACACCTGGATCCACGAGGTGGGCCTGACCCAGTTCGAGATCAACCTGCTGCACGACGACCCGCTGGTGGTGGCCGACCAGGCCTTCCTGTTCAAGTACGCGGCCAAGGAGGTGGCCATCAAGCACGGCCTCAACGCCGTGTTCATGGCCAAGCCGATCGCCCACCAGCCGGGCAGCTCGATGCACCTGCACCAGAGCCTGGTCGACGCCGACGGCCGCAACGTGTTCAGCGACGCCGACGGCGGCGAGAGCGCGCTGTTCCGCCAGTACATCGCCGGCCTGCAGGCCAACCTGCCCAGCCTGATGCTGCTGTTCGCGCCGTTCGTGAATTCGTATCGGCGCTTCGTCAAGGGCAGCCAGGCGCCGGTGAACTTCCACTGGGGCTACGACAACCGCACCGCCGGCCTGCGCATCCCGCGCAGCGGCCCGGCCGCGCGCCGCGTCGAGAACCGGGTGGCCGGTGCCGACGCCAATCCGTACCTCGTGATCGCCGCCACGCTGGCCGCCGGCCTCGATGGCATCGAGCGCGGGCTGCCGCCCACCGAACCGATGAACGACAGCGCCTACGAATCGGCGCACACGCTGGCCCGCACCATCGTCGCGGCGCAGGAAGACTTCGTGCGCGGCGACGCCGCCGTGAGGCTGTTCGGCGAACGCTTCGTGCGTGGCTACGCGGCGGTCAAGGACGTGGAGTACGAGAGCTGGCTCGCCGAGATCGGCGCGTGGGAGCGGCGCTTCCTGGTGGCGCAGGCATGAGCGCACGCACGGCCGCTCCGAACGTCGCGATCGTCGGCGCCGGCCCGGCCGGCCTGATGGCCGCCGACGCGTTGCAGGCGGCCGGCGCGCAGGTGCACGTGTTCGACGCGATGCCCTCGGTGGGCCGCAAGTTCCTGCTGGCCGGCATCGGCGGCCTGAACCTCACGCATTCGGAGCCGCTGCCCGGTTTCCTCGCGCGTTACGCGGCGCGCGAGCGCGTGCTTGCGACGTTCATCGCCGGCTTCGGGCCCGATGCCGTGCGCGCGTGGGCCGGCGAGCTGGGCATCGACACCTTCGTCGGCACCTCGGGCCGCGTGTTCCCCAAGGACATGAAGGCGGCGCCGCTGCTGCGCGCCTGGCTGCACCGCCTGCGCGCGGGCGGCGAAGGCCGGCCACCCATGCAGTTCCACATGCGCCACCGCTGGCTCGGCTGGGCCGGCGACGGTGCCACGCTGCGCTTCGAGCGTCCCGAGGGCGAGCACGCGTTCGCCGCCGACGCCACCGTGCTGGCTCTGGGCGGCGCGAGCTGGTCGCGCCTGGGCTCCGACGGCGCCTGGGTGCCGCTGCTGGCCGCGCGCGGCCTCGGCATCGCGCCGCTGCGCGCGAGCAACTGCGGATTCGACGTCGCGCCCACGGGCCCGGGCCGTGCCGGCTGGAGCGACCACCTGCGCGAGCGCTTCGCCGGCGAGCCGGTCAAGCCGGTGGCGATCACCGCGGCCGACGCGGCCGGCGTCGTCCACCGCCAGCAGGGCGAATTCGTCGTCACGGCCACCGGCATCGAGGGCAGCCTGGTCTACGCGTTCTCGGCCGGCCTGCGCGAACAGGTCGCGGCGCAGGGCCAGGCCACGTTGACGCTGGACCTGCTGCCGCAGCACACGCTGGAACAGGTGCGCGCCGAGACGCGCCGGCCGCGCGGCACGCGCAGCCTGTCCACGCACCTGAAGAGCCGGCTGCACCTGCAGGGCGTGAAGATGGGCTTGCTGCACGAGTTGCTGTCGCCGGCGCAGCTGAACGACCCCGACGTGCTCGCCGGCTTCATCAAGGCGCTGCCCTTGCTGGTGTCTGCGCCGCGTCCGATCGACGAGGCGATCTCGACGGCCGGGGGCGTCGCCTTCGAGTCGCTGGACGCCGGCCTGATGGCCACGGCCGTGCCGGGCCTGTTCATTGCCGGGGAGATGCTCGACTGGGAGGCTCCCACCGGCGGCTACCTGCTCACCGCCTGCCTGGCCACCGGCCGCGCCGCGGGCCTGGGCGCCGCGCGCTGGCTCCGGGCGCGTTGAAATCCCGGCCCGCTACCATTGACCTCTCGATGATCACGTCACCTCCCCGCATGGCCTCGCGCTCCTCGTCCCGCCGTTCCCGTTCCGATGCCGTCGTCGATCAGGAGGCCAGTGAGATCCGGGCGCCCGGCGTGCTGCTGCTGGCGCTCGAGGGCCGCGCGCCGTGGGAGTTCGCCGCCAGCCTGGCCGCGGCGCCGCTGCTGCGCAAGCTGCCGCGCGGCGACGGCCATCGCGTGCTGGTGCTGCCGGGCCTGGCCGCCAACGACCTCACCACGCTGCCGATGCGCACCTTCCTGAAGGATCGCGGCTACGACGCGCTGCCGTGGGAACAGGGCCTGAACCTGGGCCCGCGCGCGGGCGTGCTCGACGCGTTGCGCGAACGCGTGCGCACGTTGCACCGCGCCGATGGCCAGAAGATCAGCCTGGTCGGTTGGAGCCTCGGCGGCGTCTACGCGCGCGAGCTCGCCAAGGAGATGCCCGAGCTGGTGCGCTGCGTGATCACGCTGGGCTCGCCCTTCGCGGGGCCGCCGCAGGCCACCAACGCGTGGTGGCTGTTCGAGCGCGTCAGCGGCCATCCCGAGCCCGACGCCGAGATGCAGGCGGCGCTGCGCGTCGCGCCGCCGGTGCCCACGACGTCCGTCTACTCGCGCACCGACGGCATCGTCGCGTGGCAGTGCAGCCTGAACCCGCCGGGGCCGCTGGCCGAGAACATCGAGGTGCACGCGAGCCACATCGGCCTGGGGCTGAACCCGCTGGCGATGATGGTCATCGCGGATCGCCTGGCGCAGGATCCGGCGCGCTGGCAGCGCTTCGACACCAGCGGCCTGCGCGGCCTCTTCTTCAAGACGGGGGCCTGAGAACCTATGAACGAATCCCACACACCCGAGCGTCCCGCCAAGACGCGCCCGCTCTGCGTTGCAAATGCTCGCCGTGGCGCGAGCTACGTCTACGCTTTGCGCCTTGATCGGACGCGTCTTGGCGGGACGCTCGGGCGCGCGGAATTCATTCATAGGTTCTGACATGGCCAAGGTCCGCGCCAACGGCTTGATGATCGAGTTCGACGACCAGGGCCCGCGCGACGCCCCGGTCGTGCTGCTCGTGATGGGCCTCGGGATGCAGCTCACCGGCTGGCCCGAGGAACTCGTCGCGCTGCTGGTGTCGCACGGCTTTCGCGTCGTTCGCTTCGACAACCGCGACGCGGGCCTGAGCGAGGGCTTCGACCACGCGGGCGTGCCCAGCATCCCGTGGAACGCGCTGCGCCACCTGCTGCGCCTGCCGATCCGCTCGCCCTACGCGGTCAAGGACATGGCCGCCGACGCCGTGGGCGTGATGGACGCGCTGGGCATCGCGCGGGCGCACGTGGTGGGCGCGTCGCTGGGCGGGATGATCTCGCAGCACATGGCGGCCCACTGGCCCGACCGCGTGGCGAGCCTCACGCTGATCATGACCACCAGCGGCTCGCGCCGCCTGCCGGGGCCGACGATGCAAGCGCGCCGCGCGTTGCTGTCGCAGCCGGCCAACCGCGAGAGCGAGACCCTCATCTCGCATTCGATCAGCGTGTTCACGGCGATCGGCAGCCCGGCGTATCGCCCGGCGCCGGCCGACCTGCGCGCCCGCGTCGCGGCGAGCGTCGCGCGCGCGTCGCGGCCGGCCGGCTCGGCGCGCCAGCTGCTGGCCATCGCGGCCGACGGCGACCGCACGCCGCTGCTGGCGCGCATCCAGGCGCCCACGAAGGTGATCCACGGCGTCGTCGACCCGCTGGTGCCGGTGGCCAACGGGCACGACCTGGTCAAGCGCATCCCGGGCGCGCTGGGCGATTTCATCGAGGGCATGGGGCACGACCTGCCGCAGCAGCTCCTCGGGCGCATCGCCCAGGCCATCGCGGGCAACGCGCGGCGCGCAACCTGAACGCCGGCTTGTTACGGTCCGACGCCGGTGGCGTGGCCGCAGGCACGCCGATTGGCACCGAAAGCGCACCAGGATCGTGCGCCGCATCGACCGGTGGTGGCTAGTCCTGTATAGACAAGTTAGGGGGTGGCGCCTCGGCGTCGCCCGCCAGGAATGAAAAAGGGCCGATCGGTCGCCCGATCGGCCCTGGTCCGGAGAGGTCGGGAGGCTTACTGGACGTTCACCGCCACGTCGTCGAGGACGAACGAGGTCTGCAGCGACGAGTCTTCCGAGCCAGTGAACTTCAGCGTCACCGTCTTGCCGATGTAGGCGTTCAGGCTGATCGTCTTCAGCACGTAGCCGCTGGCCGCGTTGAGGTTGGAGTAGGTCGCCAGCGTGGTGGTGGTGCTGCCGCTGGTCACGCCCACCGTCAGCTTGTCGTACGCCGTGGTGGTGGTGGTCTCCGCGGTGTCGACGTGCAGGTAGAACGTCAGCGTGGCGGACGTCTTGCCGGCCGGGATCGTGATCGACTGCGACGCGGTGTCCGTGTGGGTCGAGCCGTAGCCGTCCAGCCACAGGAAGCCGGTGCCGGCGTGCGCCGTCTCGCCGGAGCAGGTCGAGTTGGTGCAGTACACGCCCGAGCTCACCGTCCACGGCGAGGCCGAGGTCTCGAAGCCGCCGTTGGTGATGACGTTGGTCGTGCCGCCGCCGCCGCCCGAGGTGGCCACGGTGACCGAGGCCGACTTCGAGGCCGACACGCCGCCGCTGTCCGTCACGGTCTCCGTCACGGTGTACGTGCCAGCGGCCGTGTAGGTGTGCGTCGGGCTCTTCACCGTGGAGGTGCCGCCGTCGCCGAACGTCCACGCGTACGAGTTGATCGTGCCGCCGACGTCGCTGGAGCTGTCGGTGAAGGTGGCGGTCAGGCCCGAGGTGGACGTGGAGAAGTTGGCCGTCGGGGTGGTGGTGCCGCCGCCGCCGCTGCCGAAGGAGGAGGAGAAATTGGCGATCTGCACCGAGCCGTAGCCCGACGCGTAGTCCCAGCCGGTGCCCGCGGCGTAGCCCTGGTTGCCCGAGGTCACGTCATGGAACCAGCTCGGGTTGGCCGCGGCGCCCGAGTAGATCGTGGACGCCGGGAAGGCCAGGGTGTTGCCGTGCGCGGCCTGGATCCGGGTCCAGAAGCCGGCCCACAGCGGCGCGGCCAGCGAGGTTCCGCCGATCTGCGTCTGCGAGCCGTTGATCAGCACCAGCGCGCCGGAGTTGGGCGAGGCGTCGAACGAGATGTCGGGCACGCCGCGCTTGGTGGAGGTACCCAGCACGCCGGCCGACGTCTGCCAGCTGGGGGCGTTTTCCGTCAGCGACGGGCCGCCGCCGGCGCCGCCGGAGGACGACTGCTGGCAGCTGGAGGCGCTGGTGCACGACCACACCGTCTCGCTCTGCCAGGTGCCGCCGGAGCTCGACAGCGTGGTGCCGCCGATGGCCATCACGTACGGCGAGACGGCCGGGTAGCTCTGGGCCTTGCCCGCGGTGGCACCGCACTCGTAGGCGCCGGAGTCGCCCGACGAGACCGAGAACATCTGGCCTTGCGCGACGGCCGACTGGAAGATCGCGTCCTGCGTCGCTTCGACCGAGCCCTCGTTGGTTTCGCAGCCGCCGAGCGAGACGTTGATCGCGCGGGCCTTGTTGTCGGAGACTGCCTTGTTGTAGCCGGCGGTCAGGCTGGCGTCGCTCAGGTCGGTCACGTTGTACAGGATCATCTGCGAGATCGTGCCGCCGGCGGCGGCGAGCGAGCTCTGCGAGTCCATGTTCCATTCGTCGGTGCCCGACGTGCTGGTGCCGGCGGTGCCGACGACCGTCGTCGTGACGTTGGGAGCGGGGTAGCCGGCGCTCGAGGCGAAGCTCTTCAGGTCGGCGATGGTCTGCGTGAGCGAGCCGGCCGTGATGATGCCGATGGTGCCGGTGGTGGCGCTCGGCAGGCTGGACGCGCCGTAGATGGACGCGAAGTTCGGGATGCTGACGCCCGCGACGGCCTGCGGCGTGACGGCGGCCGGAGCGGTCATGCGCTGGGCGTGGGTGTGCATCAGGTGCACGGTCTGCAGGCCCACGACGCCGAGGACGGTGCCTGACAGGTGCTCGGGCACCAGCGCGTCGGTGACGTTCGCGTAGGCGCGGCGGCCGTTGACGTTGTACTCGTGCAGGTCGGCCTTGAAGGCGTTGCGGATGTTGCCGGCGCCGCCGGTGGCGGTCACCAGCAGGTTGTTCGGGGCGACCTCGATGTTGCTGAAGCCCTGTTCGCGCAGGTACTTGACCACGTCGGCGGCCTGGGCGGCCGTCGGGGCGAAGCGGCTCATGAACTCGGCCGACGTCACGGGCTTGACCCCGGCGGCGCCGCTCATCAGCTTGGCGGTGAGCGCGTCGAGGTCGGTCTTGTTGCGCAGCTTCAGCGACACGACGATGTTGACCTGTTCGCCCGCCTTGAGGGGGGCGACGTGGACGGCGGCGCGGGGATCATGGGCCTTGGTGCTCGTGGCGACCCAGGCCTCGGCGGTGGCGGCCTGGGCCGACACCGCGAACGCGCCGGCCAGCAGGGCCGACAGGAGGGTCATCTTCCCTGCGAGAGCCTGCCGGCTCGAAGCTTGTCCTTGATTCTTCATGGAACTCTTCTCCTAATCGATGGGTCAGTTCACGCTTTTTGTTGACGTGAATTTTTGCTATGTGAGCGGCAATTCGATTTTGTCGGTGTCGCTCGTGAATGCATCGAGATCACCGATTGGGGGTTATCCATTTCGGGGGGAGGTCGTCGATGCAGGCGCTGATTCTGTGCCGCGGGAATATCGACGGTATCAGGTCGAACCCCGAGGGGTATGGCGGTGCATACCCTGCACCTCAACCGTGCAATATCCAGAAGTTGGTGCGTGCTCCACCCTTCCGCTTCAGCTGGCAGCAAGCCTTGTATCGAGGGTGTTTGTTTGTTACCGCGCCGCTTAACGATGGATTAATTCATGCGCGACTATTCGAATGCTTCAGCATTGAATCAATTTCATTGCGGATTAGGGAAACCCCTGTTCGGGATTTGGTTAGGTTCTCGACTTCAAATATAGGAATACTTTTCTTCGTACAACGAAAAACGCAGCCCGGAGGCTGCGTTGATACCCGGTTCAGGGTATTGAAGGTGCCGCAATACCCTGTTTCAGGTATCCGGCAACATATTGAATGTCAGGCGCTGGCAGTTCCCGCGTGCGCGACCGCCAGCGCGGTCATGTTGACGATGCGGCGCACGGTCGACGACGGCGTCAGAACGTGCACAGCCGCATTGGCGCCGAGCAGGATCGGGCCGATCGTCACGCCATGGCCGCCGGTCATCTTCAGCACGTTGAACAGGATGTTGGCCGCATCCAGGTTCGGGCAGATCAGCACGTTGGCCGCGCCCTTGAGCGTGGAGTCGGGCAGCAGCGCGGCCCGCAGGTCCTCGTCGAAGGCGGCGTCGCCCTGCAGCTCGCCGTCGGCGGCCACGTCGGGCATGCGCTTGACGAACAGGTCGCGCGCGGCGCGCATCTTCTTCGCGGACGGCCGCTGGCTGCTGCCGAACATCGAGTGCGACAGGAAGGCCACCTGCGGCACCAGGCCGAAGCGGCGCACCTCGGCCACCGACAGCGCGGCGATGTCGGCCAGCTGTTCGGCGGTCGGGTCGTCGTTGACGGAGGTGTCGGCGATGAACAGCGTGTGCTTGTCCAGCAGCAGCGCGTTGACCGTGGCGAAGCCGTGCGAGCCCGGGTGCTGGCCCACCACCTCGCGCAGGTGCGCGAAGTGGCCGTCGAAGCGGCCGACGAGGCCGCACAGCAGCGCATCGGCGTCGCCCAGGTGCACCATCAGCGCGGCGATGGTGGTGTTGGAGCGGCGCACCGTGGCCTTGGCCATGTCGGGCGTCACGCCGTCGCGCGCGTTGAGGCGGTGGTACGTCTCCCAGTACTGGCGGAAGCGCGTGTCGTCCTCGGGATTCACGACCTCGAAGTCGCGCCCGGCCTCCAGCCGCAGCCCCGCGCGCTCGATGCGCGCGGCGATGACGGCGGGGCGGCCGACCAGGATCGGCTTGACCAGGCGCTCGTCGAGCGCGATCTGCACGGCGCGCAGCACGCGTTCGTCCTCGCCCTCGGCATAGACGACCCGCTTCGGCTGCTGGCGCGCGGCGCTGAACAGCGGCCGCATCAGCATGCCCGTGTGCGACACGAAGCGGTCGAGCGAGTGCACGTAGGCGTCGAAGTCCTTGATCGGACGCGTGGCGACGCCCGAGGCTTCGGCGGCCCTGGCGACGGCCGGCGCGATGCGCAGGATCAGGCGCGAGTCGAACGGCGTGGGGATCAGGTAGTCGGGGCCGAAGCGCAGCTCGCGGCCCGGGTAGGCGGCGGCCACCTCGGCCGAGATCTCGGCCTTGGCCAGGTCGGCGATCTCCTTGACGCACGCGATCTTCATCGCCTCGGTGATGCGCGTGGCGCCGCAATCGAGCGCGCCGCGGAAGATGTAGGGGAAGCACAGGACGTTGTTGACCTGGTTCGGATAGTCCGAGCGGCCGGTGGCGACGATGCAGTCCGGACGCACCGATTTCGCGAGCTCGGGCCGGATCTCCGGCTCGGGGTTGGCCAGCGCCAGGATGATGGGCCTGGGCGCCATGGACTTGACCATGTCCGCGCTGATCGCGCCGGCGGCGGAGCAGCCGAGGACGACGTCCGCGCCCTCCATCGCGTCGGCCAGCGTGCGCATGGCCGTCGTCTTCTGGTAGCGCTTCTTCGATTCATCGAGCTTGTCCTCGCGGCGGTCGTGGATGACGCCCTTGGAGTCGCACACGGTGATGTTGGCGCGCGTCACGCCCAGCTCCACCATCAGGTCCAGGCAGGCGATGGCGGCGGCGCCGGCACCCGACACCGCGATCTTCACCTCGCCGATCTTCTTGCCCACCAGCTCCAGGCCGTTGATCAGCGCCGAGGTGGAGATGATCGCCGTGCCGTGCTGGTCGTCATGGAACACGGGGATGTTCATGCGCTCGCGCAGCTTCTTCTCGATGTAGAAGCACTCGGGCGCCTTGATGTCCTCGAGGTTGACGCCGCCGAGCGTGGGCTCCAGCGCCGCGATGATCTCGACGAGCTTGTCGGGGTCGCGCTCGGCCAGCTCGATGTCGAACACGTCGATGCCGGCGAACTTCTGGAACAGGCAGCCCTTGCCCTCCATCACCGGCTTGCCGGCCAGCGGGCCGATGTCGCCCAGGCCCAGCACCGCGGTGCCGTTGGTGACCACGCCAACCAGGTTGCCGCGCGCCGTGAAGTCGTGCGCCAGCGCCGGATCCTGCTCGATGGCAAGGCAGGCGTAGGCGACGCCCGGCGAGTACGCCAGGGACAGGTCGCGCTGGTTGGACAGCGGCTTGGTGGGCGTGACCGCGATCTTGCCCCGCACCGGGCTGCGGTGGTATTCGAGGGCGGCGTCGCGCAGCGCTTGTTCGGCGGGCGACAGGGCGGCGGTGTTCTTTTCCATGGAAGCTCCTTGCGGCCCCGGCATGGCCGCCGGGGGGAAGGAATCTTGCCAGGGTTGTGTAACCACGTGGAAACCCTGTGGGCTGGAGCCCACGCGAACGGCGAAACAATCCTTCGTGCCTGGGAACGCAGCCTTCGCGTGGCCGCGCCCGGCGCACGTCGATGTTTCACCCCGTTTGCGCGCGGCCCGCGTTCAACCGCCACCTGCCCCGAACAAGGAACCGGCGATGAACCCCAGACCCGCATCCATCCTGGCCATCGGCGCGCTGGCCGCGCTGCTGAACCTCGCCGCGAGCCCGGCCGCGCTGGCCGACGCCAGCCTCGTGCGCGTGGACGTGCTCGACCGCGACAACGGCGGCGCCCTGCGCGTCTGGCGCGACCACGGCCGTCCGGTGGTCGCCGGCCGTCCCGGCTCGCGCTACAGCCTGCGCCTGGTCAACGCCAGCGGCGAGCGCGTGCTCGCCGTGGTGGCCATCGACGGCGTCAACGTGGTCTCCGGCGAGACGGCCAGCGTGGGCCAGCGCGGCTACGTGCTGGGCCCCTGGCAGCGCACCGAGATCACCGGCTGGCGCAAGAGCGACACCGAGGTGGCGGCCTTCGAGTTCACGTCGCTCTCCGATTCCTACGCCGCGCGCACCGGCCGGCCGCTGGACGTCGGCGTGATCGGCGTGGCCGTGTTCCGCGAGGCGGCGCGCATCGACGTCTCGCGCGACTTCCCGCCGCCCGTGCCGGCAGCCCCGCCCGCGCCGCGCCAGGGATTCGCCGAGTCGGCCAAGGCCGCGCCCGAGCTGCGCGCGGCCGACGGCGCGGGGGCCGCCGCGGGCCGGTCGCAACCGCCGGACGCGGAGCGCCTGGGCACGGGCCACGGCGCGCGCGAGACCTCGGTGTCCCGCGTGGTCGCCTTCGAGCGCGCGTCGTCGCAGCCGGACCAGCGCATCGAGATCCGCTACGACAGCTACGAGAACCTCGTGGCCGCCGGCATCGTGCCGCCGCCGCGGATGGCCAACACGGCGCCGCGTCCGTTCCCGGCCGATCCCCAGCGCGGCTACGTGCCGGATCCGCCGCTGCGTTGAACCTGGCGCCGATGCGTTGTCCCGGGCACGAGGCGTTAGCATCATGGCCCGTGCAGGCCCACCCCGACTCCGTCCCGCCCCTCGCGTTCGCGCGCGAGCAGGACGACGAGCGCGCGTGGGCCGATGCCACGGCGGCCGACGCCGCGGCGCCGGCCACCGACAGCGACGAGAACCTGATGCATGCCTTCGCGGGCGGCGACGCCGCCGCCTTCACCCGCCTGTACGACCGCCACGAGCGGGCCACGTGGCGCTTCATCCGCCACCGGCTCGGCGCGCGGCACGAGGGCGCGGCCGACGACGTGCTGCAGGAGACCTGGATCAGCGTGGCCAGGGCCGCGCCGCGCTACGTGGCCACCGCGCGCTTCACCACCTGGCTGTTCACCGTGGCGCGCAACCGCGTGATCGACCACCTGCGCGCCCAGTCCAACGCGATGCTGTCCATCGACGCGCCGCTGCCCGGTGACGCCGGCGAGGACGACGGCGACCGCTGGGCCGACCGCGTGGCCGCCGATGCCGCCGACGGACCGCTGGCCCGCATCGAGTCGCGCCAGCAGGCCGAGGCCTTCCTGGAGGCGCTGGCGCAACTGCCCGACGCGCAGCGCGAGGCCTTCGTGCTGCAGGCCGAAGGGGGCCTGAGCGTCGACGAGGTGGCCAGCGCCACGGGCGTGGGCGCGGAGACCGCCAAGACGCGGCTGCGCTACGCCAGGGCCAGGCTGCGCACGCTGCTGTCCGGATGGAGGACGACATGACCGCGCCGACCCCGGAGCGTCCGGACATGGCCGACGACCTCGACCAGGCCTACGCACGGGCGCATGCGCTCGCCGGCGACGATCGCGGACCGGCGGCGTCGGTGCGCGCCAACGTGCTGGCGGCGGCGCGCGAGGTGGCCGCGCAGGCCGAGGCGAAGCCGCCGCTCGTGCCCGTGGCGGCACCGGTGTCCGATGTCGGCGCCGGCCGTTCCTGGGCGTGGAACCAGCTGTCCTGGCGCATGCGCTCCGGTGCGACGTTCTGCGCGTTGGCGCTGGTCGGCCTGGCGGTGGTGCGCTTCGACGCGAACCGGCACGACGCGGCGAACGTGATGGTGGCCGCCGCCGACTCGCCGCCGGCGGTGCGGGCGGTGCCGCCTTCGCCCCCGCCACCACCTGCGGACATGCCGCCGCCGAAGGAGATGGCGCCGGCCGCGCCGGTGGATGCCGCCCCCGCCGCGGCCGCGCGCGAGAGGGACGAGGCGATCAGCCGCGACTCGGAACGCGTGGTCGCTCGGGCCGACCAGCGCGCGCGCGCGAAGGCGGCGCCACCGACTGACGTACATCCCGATTCTCCGACGGTGGTCGCGCTGGCGGCGGCGCCTCCGCCCGTGTACGCGCCGACTCCCGCGCCCGCACCGGCGGAGCCGCGTTTCGCGGCCGTCGCGCCGCCGGCCCCGGCGCCGGCTCTTCCCGAACCCGCCACCGTGATCGCGCAGGCGGACAGGCAACAGCGCGTCGAGGTCACCGGCGCGCGCATGGGCTTCTCCAGCCTGTCCGTCAACCCGGCTTCCGGCAGCTTGGCCGAGGCCGCGAAGAAGGCCTCGCCGGCCGCCGCCGGCTCGGCGATCGGCGCCGCCCTGCGTGCACAGCCCACGCCGCTTCACGTGGCGGCCAGCGCGGACGACGTGGCGGCGATCGAGCGGCTGCTGGCCGAGCCGGCCACGCGCGTGGACGCCACCGACGCCGACGGCCGCACGCCGCTGCAATACGCGGTGATGGCGGCCAACATGCGCGCCGTGCGGATGCTGCTGGCCGCCGGGGCCGACCCCGACCACGCCGACTCGGCCGGCGCGACCCCGCGCAGCCTCGCGCGCACCGGGCCCAGCGCCGAGATCGCCGCCCTGCTGGCCTCCCGCCGCTGAGACCGCCCGCGTACGGCCTGTCCCTGCGAAGCTCCGGTCCGTCGCATGCCCCTGCGGCGGGGCGCGGCCTGCCGTTAGAGTGCAAGCCTGGAAATGCCGCATTTTTCGCCCGGAGCCCCGTCATGTTGTCCATCGCCTCGCTGACCCACGTCTACCCGAACGGAACCCGGGCACTCGACGACGTGTCGCTGCAGATCCCGCCGGGCCTGTACGGGCTGCTGGGCCCCAACGGCGCCGGCAAGTCCACGCTGATGCGCTGCCTCGCCACGCTGCAGGTGCCCACGTCCGGCCAGATCCGCTTCGGCGACATCGACGTGCTGGCCGAACCGCAGAAGCTGCGCGCGAAGCTGGGCTACCTGCCGCAGGACTTCGGCGTCTACCCGCGCGTGTCGGCCTACGACATGCTCGACCACCTGGCCGTGCTCAAGGGCCTCGCCGCCGGCGGCCCGCGCAAGGAGACCGTGGAGGCGCTGCTGCAGCAGGTCAACCTGTGGGACGTGCGCAAGAAGGCCATCGCGGGCTTCTCGGGCGGCATGCGCCAGCGCTTCGGCATCGCGCAGGCGCTGATCGGCAGCCCCGAGCTGATGATCGTCGACGAGCCCACCGCCGGCCTCGACCCCGAGGAACGCAACCGCTTCAACAACCTGCTGGCCGAGATCGGCACCACGCGCGTGGTGATCCTGTCCACGCACATCGTCGACGACGTCACCGACCTGTGCTCGCGCATGGCCATCCTCGTGGGCGGCCGCATCGTCAGCGCGGGCACGCCCAACGGCCTGATCGAGAAACTGGAAGGCCGCGTCTGGACGCTCGCCGTCGAGCCCGACGAACTGCCCGGGCTGCACAAGCAGTTCGACCTGATCTCCACGCACCTGCGCGGCGGCCGCACGGTCATCAACGTGCTGTCCGACGTCGCGCCCGATCCGCGCTTCAGGCCCGTGCAGGCCGATCTCGAGCAGGTCTATTTCTCGACCCTGCACGTGCACCGCAAGGCGAACGGCGTCGCGGCCCACTGAAGACGATCGGACGCCCACCCATGTTCCGCCACATCGCCGCCTTCGAATGGCGCTACCAGGTCAAGAGCCCCGTCTTCTGGGTCGGCTGCCTGATCTTCTTCCTGATGGCCTTCGGCGCCACGGCCAGCGACAACGTGCAGATCGGCAGCCTGGGCAACGTCCACAAGAACGCGCCCTACGCGATCGTGGAGATCCTGACCCAGCTGGGCGTGTTCTCGATCTTCGTCACCATCGCGATGGTGGCCGGCGTCGTCGTGCGCGACGACGAGACCAACTTCGCCGCCATCATCCGCACCACCTCGGTCGACAAGGCCAGCTACCTCGGGGGCCGCTTCGTCGGCGCGCTGCTGGCGGCACTGGTGGTGCTGGCGATGGTGCCGCTGGGCGTGGCCGTCGGCTCGGCGATGCCGTGGCAGGACTTCGAGAAGATCGGCCCGTTCATGCCGGGTGACTACGCCTACGCGCTGCTCGCCATCGAGCTGCCCACGCTGCTGATCACCTCGGCGCTGTTCTTCGCGCTGGCCACTGCCACCCGGTCGATGGCCTGGACCTACGTCTGCGCCGTCGGCCTGCTGGTGCTGTTCAAGATCGCCCGCACCGTCGCGGGCAACGACCCGGCGCTGGAGCATGTCAGCGCGCTGTTCGACCCGTTCGGCATCTCGGCGCTGGACTACGTCACGAAGTACTGGACGGCGTCGGAACGCAACACCACCCTGCCGACGCTCACCGGCGTGCTGCTGGCCAACCGGCTGCTGTGGAGCGTGATCGCCTTCGTCGTGTTCGGCGTGGCCTACCGGGCGTTCGGGTTCGAGATGCGCTTCGAGAAGCCCGCCGGCGCGGGTGACGACGCAGGCGTGCCGCTCAAGACCGGCCGGCTCAGCCGCGCGCAGAAGGCGGCGCGCGCGCACCAGGCCGAGCTTGACGCCCTCGGGCAGGCGAACCCCGCCGGCGTGCGCGAGGTGCTCGCCGCCGACGCGCGCCGCGGCGCGGTGGTGCTGCCCGCGATCCCGCCGGCCACCCCGGCCTCGGTCCGGGCGCAGCTGTGGGAGCTGACCAAGGTCGACATGGCCTTCGTGTTCCGCAGCCCGGCCTATGCGGTGCTCCTGGTCATCGCGCTGCTGCTGGCGGTGGGCAGCCTGCTCTACGCCGGCAACATCCTGGGGAGCCCGTCGTATCCGGTCACGCGCCTGATGGTGCAGGCCATGGGGGGCGCCTTCCTGTTCATGTCGTCCATCATCGCGATCTACTACTCGGGCGAGCTGGTCTGGCGCGACCGTGATCGCCGCATGCACGAGATCATCGATTCGACCGCGGCGCCCGACTGGACGCACCTGGTGCCCAAGACGATCGCGATCGCGCTGGTCCTGCTGTCGACGGTGCTGGTGGGCGTCGTCGCGGCCATCGGGTTCCAGGCGTTCTCCGGCTACTTCCGCTTCGAGATCGGCGCCTATCTCGCGTGGTTCGCCTGGCCGATGGCCGTCTTCGCGATCCAGCTCGCGGTGCTGTCCACCTTCGTGCAGGTGCTGGTGCCGCAGAAGTTCATCGGCTGGGCGGTGATGCTGGTCTGGTTCGTCTCCACCATCACCCTCAACAACCTGGGCTTCGAGCACAACCTGTACAACTACGCGAGCTCGTCGGAGGTGCCGCTGTCCGACCTGAACGGCGTGGGCCGCTTCTGGATCGGCCAGGCCTGGTTCGAGCTTTACTGGAGCGCGTTCGGGATGATGCTGCTGGTGGCCACGCACGCGCTGTGGCGGCGCGGCGTCACCGTGGAACTGCGTCCGCGCCTGCGCCAGATGGGCCAGCACCTGCGCGGCCGCCCGGCGAAGGTGCTGGCCGCCTCGGCCGCGGTCTGGATCGCCTCGGGCGCCTGGATCTTCTACAACACCAACGTGCTCAACGAGTACACCACCCAGCCCGAACGCGACCGGCGCGCGGCGGACTTCGAGAAGACGCTGCTGCCCTACGAGAAGGTGGTGCAGCCGCGCATCGCCGACGTCACGCTCGACGTGGCGCTGTTCCCGCGCGCCGCGCGCGCGATCACGCACGGGCGCTACACGCTGGTCAACCGCAGCGCCCAGCCCATCGGCGAGCTGCACCTGCAGTGGGCGCAGAACCTGGAGCTCGATTCCATCGACTTCCCCGGCGCGACGGTCAAGACCGACTATCCGCGCTTCCACTACCGCATCTACGCGCTGGCCACGCCGCTGCAGCCCGGCGAGCAGCGCACGCTGGGCTTCACCACCACGCTGGAGCAGCGCGGCTTCGTCAACGGCCGGCCGCTCACCGCCGTGGTGCCCAACGGCTCGTTCGTCAACAACATGGAGATCGCGCCGTCGGTGGGCTTCGCGCGCCAGGGCCTGCTGGAAGAGCGCGCCAAGCGCCGCAAGTACGGCCTGCCCGCCGAGCTGCGGCCGCCCAAGCTGGAGGACGACTCGGCGCGCCAGTTCAACGAGTTCCTGCACGACAGCGACTGGGTCACCGCCGACATCACCGTCACCACCGACGGCGACCAGACGCCCATCGCGCCGGGCCGCACGCTCAGCGACACGGGCCCGAGCAAGGATCGCAACGCGCGCCGCACGGTGCACTTCCGCAGCGACGCGCCGATCAACCAGTTCTTCTCGATCCAGTCGGGCCGCTACGACATCCGGCGCTCGGTGTGGCACGCGCCGGCCACGGACAGCCAGCCGGCGCACGACGTCGACCTGGCCGTGTACTACGCGCCCGGCCACGAGTTCAACATCGACCGCATGCTGGCCGCGATGAGCGAATCGCTCACGCTGTACAGCAAGGAGTTCACGCCCTACCAGTTCGGTCAGGCCCGCATCATCGAGTTCCCGGCCTACGCGGCCTTCGCGCAATCGTTCGCCAACACGATCCCGTTCTCGGAGAGCATCGGTTTCGTCCAGCACTGGAAGGATCCGACCAAGATCGACGTGGACACCTACGTGACCGCCCACGAGGTTGGCCACCAGTGGTGGGGCCACCAGCTGGTGCCGTCCGACCAGCAGGGCGCGTCCATGCTGGTGGAGACCTTCGCGCAGTACTCGGCGCTGCTCGTGATGGAGCATCACTACGGCAAGGACCAGGTGCGCCGCTTCCTGAAGTACGAGCTCGACCGCTACCTGCGCTCGCGCGGCGGCGCCGTGCTGGAGGAACTGCCGCTGGATCGGGTCGAGGACCAGGACTACATCTACTACCGCAAGGGCTCGGTGGCGATGTACTGGGCCAAGGAGGCGCTGGGCGAGGACGTGGTCAACCGCGCGATGCGCAAGCTGCTGGCGCAATACGCGTTCAAGGGCGCGCCGTACGCCAACACCACCGATTTCCTGAAGATCCTGCGCGCCGAGGCCGGCCCGGCCAACGACCAGCTCATCACCGACCTGTTCGACAAGATCACCATCCTCGACCTGAAGGCCACCGACGCCACGGCCAGGCCCCTGCCCGGCGGCAAGTACGAGGTGTCGTTCGACGTCGTCGCCCGCAAGTACTACGCGGACGGCTCCGGCCGCGAGACCGAGGCGCCGATGAACGAACAGGTGGAGGTGGGCGTGTTCTCGGCCAAGCCGGGCGACAAGGACTTCGACGCGTCCAAGGTGCTGCTGCTGCACAAGGTGCCCGTCCACGGGCCCCCGATGCCCGTCACCGTGGTGGTGGACAGCCGCCCGACCTGGGTCGGCATCGACCCGTACAACAAGCGCATCGACCGCAACTCCGACGACAACCTGACGCCGGTCGACGCGCCCAAGTAAAGCGGCGCCGATACGAGGCAGCAAAGTCTCGTTACCGTCGCGCCGGCGCCTTGCGTTCGGAACCGCCGTCCCGATGTGGGACGATTGGCGTCCGGGCGCGTGGGCGCCGACGAGGGTTCGATGAACGGGTTGTGGGTGGTTTCCGTCGTGACGCACGCCTGGGTGGCGTTGCGTCTCCTGCCGGGCGTCTGGACGGCGGCCGGCGCGCCGTCGGCGTGGCTGCTGGGCGTCCTGCTGGCCGTCTCGGCCGCGCTGGTGCCGCTGGCCATGCGCCGGCGCCAGGGCAAGCGCACGCCGGAGCAGATCCAGCGCAGCGACATGCTCGCCTGGGCCAGCCTCACGCTGATGGGGCTGTTCTCGTCGCTGTTCGTGCTCACGCTGGCGCGCGACGGGGTCGAACTGGTGCTGTGGCTGGCCGGGCTGGTGGGCGCGCCCAAGGTGCCGGACCACTGGATCGAGCTGAGCAGCTGCGCCGTCGTGGGGCTGGCCCTGCTGGCCACGCTGCTGGGGCTGTACGGCGCGCGCAAGCCGCCACGAGTCAAGATCGTCGACATTCCGCTGAAGGACCTGCCGCCGGCGCTGCACGGCTTCAAGATCGCGCAGATCTCGGACATGCACATCGGCCCCACCATCAAGCGCCCGGCCATGAAGTACGTCGTGGCCACGATCAACCGGCTCGAGGTGGACGCGGTGGCCATCACCGGCGACCTGGTCGACGGCAACGTCTACGAGCTCTCGCGCCACGTGGCGCCGCTGGCCGGGCTGCGCTCGCGCCACGGCACCTTCTTCGTCACGGGCAACCACGAGTACTACTCCGGCGTGCATCCCTGGCTGAAGTACCTGCCCACGCTGGGCGTCCGCGTGCTGATCAACGAGCACGTGATCCTGCTGCACCACCACGCGCCCATCGTGCTGGCCGGCGTCACCGATTTCTCCGCCGCGAGCTACGACACCAGCCATCGCACCGACGTCGCGCTGGCCATCACCGGCGCGCCGCGCGCCGCCGTCAAGGTGTTGCTGGCGCACCAGCCGCGCAGCGCCCCGGCCGCGGAGGCCGCCGGCTTCGACCTGCAGATCTCCGGCCACACCCACGGCGGCCAGTTCCTGCCCTGGAACTTCTTCGTGCGCCTGCAGCAGCCGTTCACCGCCGGCCTGCACCGCGTCAATGACATGCTGGTCTACATCAGCCGCGGCACCGGCTACTGGGGCCCGCCCAAGCGCCTGGGCGCGCCGTCCGAGATCACGCTGCTGCGGCTCGTCACGGCCACCGGGCCGCTGCGGCGCTGACGAGGCGAGGCAACCGGGAAACCTCCATGAAGACCGTCCATCACACTCTCGCCCGCAACACGCCGGGCGTCTCGATCGAACTGCTGAGCCTGCACTACGGCACGCCCGGCCACGGCCCCAAGGCCACGCTGCAGGCCGCGCTGCACGCCGACGAGGTTCCCGGGCTGCTGGTGGCCCACCACCTGCGCGCGCTGCTGGCCAGGCTCGAGTCCGAAGGACGCATCCTCGGCGAGGTCGTGCTGGTGCCGGTGGCCAACCCGATCGGCCTGGCGCAGCGCGTGCTGCAGTCGGTGGAGGGCCGCTTCGATCTCGCCAGCGGCGAGAACTTCAACCGCCACTACGCCGACCTGTTCGACACGGTCGCGAAGCAGGTCGACGGCAAGCTGAACGGCGACGCGGCGCACAACGTCGCGCTGATCCGCTCCGCCTTGCGCGAGGGCGCCGCCGCGCTGCCGGAACGCAGCGCGCTGGAGAGCCTGCGCCGCACGCTGCTGGGCCTGAGCATCGACGCCGACATCGTGCTGGACCTGCACTGCGACAGCCAGGCCGTGATGCACCTGTACACCGAGACCTCGGTGTGGCCGCGGGTGGAGCCGCTGGCACGCTTCCTGGGCGCGCGGGCGGCGCTGCTGGCCGAAGTGTCGGGCGATCATCCGTTCGACGAGGCCTGCTCCACGATCTGGCCGCGCCTGGCCGCGCGCTTCGGCGCCGCCACGCCCGTCCCCAGCGCCTGCGTGGCGGTCACCGTGGAACTGCGCGGCGAGGCCGACGTGGCGCACGAGTGGGCCGAGCGCGACGCCCAGGCGCTGATCGACTACCTCGCCTGGCAGGGCGTGATCGCGGGCGCGCCGGCGCAACTGCCGCCCGCGCTGTGCGAGGCCACGCCGCTGGCCGGCTCCATCCCCGTGAACGCGCCGCACGGCGGCGTGGTCGTCTACCTGAAGGAGCCGGGCGCGCTGGTGGCCGCGGGCGATCGCCTGGCCGACCTCGTCGAGCCGCTGACGGGCCAGGTGACGCCGCTGCTGAGCCCGGTGGACGGCGTGTTCTACGCACGCGAGACCCGCCGCTTCGTGCCCGCGGGCGCGGGCGTGCTGCGCGTGGCCGGGCGCGAGGCGCTGCGCCAGGGCAACCTGCTCACCGCCTGAGACCGACCGGCGCTGCCGCAATCGCGCCCGCGCGGCCTCCTGGAGGCTATGCTCGCGGACTTCCCCTTGCAGGACCTCGCGCATGCGCATCGAGATCGAACCCGGCGTCCGGCTCTACGTCGACGTCGAAGGCACCCAGTTCGTGCCTGACGGCCCCACCCTGCGCGAGAAGCCCGCGCTCGTGCTCCTGCACGGCGGCCCCGGCTTCGACCACTCCGGCTTCCGGCCGTACTTCGGCCGCGTGGCCGACATCGCGCAGGTGATCTACGTGGACCACCGCGGCCACGGCCGCAGCGATCGGCGACCGCGCGAGGAGTGGACGCTGGATACCTTCGCCGACGACGTCGTGCGCCTGTGCGACGCGCTGGGCATCGTCAAGCCCATCGTGCTGGGCCAGTCCTTCGGCGGCTTCGTGGCGCAGCGCTACATCGAGCGCCACCCCGGGCACCCGTCCAAGGTGATCCTGTCCAGCACCTCGCCGCACATGCGCCAGGATCGCAAGGAGGCGATGTTCGCGAAGCTCGGCGGGCCGGCCGCCGGCGAGTCGTGCCGGCGTTTCTGGAACGATCCGGGTCCCGCCACCTGGGACGACTACGGCGTGCATTGCCGCCACCTGTACAACACCACGCCGCAGGATCCGGACGCCGGCGCGCGCACGATCCACGAGTTCGACATCCTCTACGCGTCGGCCTCCGGCGAGCAGCGCACGATGAACCTGCTGCCGGGCCTGGCGAAGGCGCGGTGTCCGGTGCTGGTGATGGTGGGCGAGCAGGATCCGGTGTGCCCGGTGGCCGACGCCCAGGACATCGCCGCCGCGCTGCCGCCGCAGTGGATGCAGTACCGCGCGTTCCCGGACGTGGGCCACGGCGCGTGGCGCGACGACGCCGACGCGGCCTTCGCCGAGCTGCGCCGCTTCATCCTGGAGCAACCATGAACGCCATCCTGGAAGAAGTCACCACCGCCGCCGATCGCGCGGTCGCGTCGCTGCAGTCCCGCGCCGGAGGCCGGCTCGACTTCTCGGCGGCGAGCCTGGCCGCCGTCGACGAGATGCTGGCCGAGGCCTCGGCCTACGTCGCCGACCTGGACGAGGCCGTGGTCACGGGACTCGTGCAGCAAGTCGGTTGCTACGTGCTGGAGGTGGGCCGGCGCGCGTTCGGCGGCGAGTACTTCTGGCATGAGGAGGGCGAGCAGCCCATCCTCGTCGTGGGCGAGCCCCATGCGCACGTGGCGCTGATGACCTGGAGCAAGGTCGTCGGCCGCCTCACGGGCGACGAAGGCGACGACATCGTGTTCTTCTTCGAGGGCTTCGCCGCGAAGGCCGCGGCGCCGGAGCCGGGCACGAAGGTGCTGTTCCTCTAGCGCTGCGCGGCGAGCGCCCGGTAGATCATCAGCGAGGCATGCGCGTCGTTGGCCGCGTACTGCAGCTGCTGCGGGCTCAGGTTGGGGCTTGCCCAATTGGAGGTCGTCGCCTTCCTCGATTTCGGGAGGCGCTGGCCCAGGACGACCGCCACGGCCGTCTTGAGGCCCACCGCCTGCTTGAAGCCGAGGCGCCGCACCATGAACGACAGGTCGATCGCCTTGCCCAGCCGCAGGCCCAGCTTGCGCTGCAGCTGCGGCCGGTCCGAGTCCAGGCCGAAGCCGACCCGGACGATGTCGTCGGACTCGATCATGGCGCGCAGGAATTCCGCCGTGCCCGGGGTGGCCGGCTGCACGATGAAGGCGTCGTCGGACGTGGCGAACTGGATCACGTCGGGGCCGGTCTGCGGCGAGCCCGCGGTGAACACCGGCTTGCTCTCGGTGTCGAAGCCCACGTGCAGCGCCGCGCGCAGCTGGCGTTCGGCGAACGCCAGCTGCTCGGGCGTCCTCAGCACGTGGATGCGGGCGGGCGACAGGGCCGCGTAGGCGGGCAGGGCGGCGATCTGTTCGCTGGTGGGCCGCTCGAGCGGTCGGGGTCTGTCCATGGATCGAGTATGCCCCGCGGGCCCGCTCATCTTCCGAGGGTCAGGGCTCCGGCCGGTGGCACACCGCCTCGATGTTGTGCCCGTCCGGCCCGATCACGAACGCCGCGTAGTAGTTCGCGTGGTAGCGCGGCCGCAGTCCCGGGGGCCCGTTGTCCCGGCCGCCGGCCTCCAGCGCGGCGCGGTGGAACGCGTCGACCTCCGCGCGCGTCGCGGCCGTGAACGCGATGTGCAAGGGCGCCGGCTTCTCGTCGGCCTGGAACAGGCACAGCGACGCGTCGGCCCGTCCGACGAGCTCGATGCCGTAGCTCGGCACGCCCTCGGCGCCGGCCGTGACGCCCAGCGGCGCCAGCGCCGCGAGGAAGAACGCCTTGCTCGCGGCGTAGTCGCTGGCTCCGAACTTCACGTGATCGAACATGGCTTCTCCTGATGGGCAGGCCTGCGCAAAGGCGCGCGTCGACGTGAGCCTCCGCCGGCCTGGATGCGGGATTTTGTCCTACGCCCCGAACTGGCCTGGGCCGACACCATGCGGCCCCGGTTGGTGGGAAAGTAGCACCATGCCGAACGACATCGGACACAGAACTCGAACAACATCCGATGTCGACCTCCCAGCCATCGCGCAGGACCGCGCCCCAGTGCGGCGCGAGGCTCTCGAGCCCGGTTCACGCGATCGTTTCGTCGGCCGCATCAACTTCAAGACGGACGCCGGCGCCCGGACATCCAGTGCATGTCCGGGCGCCGTCGTTTCAGCGCGCGTCGCTAGACGTGGATGAAGCGTCCGCCGCCGAACGACCAGTTCTCCCAGGTCGTCTCCTTGAAGACCAGCATCACGTCGTCGGGGTCGAGGCCGGGCGACTGGCGCAGCGCGTCGATGAGGTCGACCGCGATCTTGCGCTTGACCTTCACGCTGCGCCCCACCGACAGCAGCACCTCGATCAACACGAAGTCGTCCGTGCGCGGCGTGGCCAGGTCGGGGTAGCTCGCGTCGTAGCGGAAGTCTTCGGGCGACAGCTCCAGCACGCGGTGGAAGCGGTCGGCGGGCGGCACGCCCGAGGCCACCAGCGCGCCGTGCACGCCGTTGAGCACGGCCGACTTGAACGCGGCGTCCTTGCCGCGCCGTACGGTGAGAGTGACCAGGGGCATGGAGCGGGCTCCGTCAGAGATGGTCGGACGACTCGAGCCCCACGGGCCGCGAGTCGTAGCCGGCATCCACCAGTGCCTGCTGCAGCACGAAGCGGTCGAGATCGGAACGCACGCGGACGCGCTGGGTGCCGAGATCGACGTCCACGCTCGCGGCCGGATCGAGGGCGTGGATGGCCGTGGTGACCGCGTTGACGCAATGCGCGCAGCTCATTCCTTCGACATGGAATTCGGGCATGGTGTTCTCCTGCTGGGACGATGCGACAGTGTCGCTCGCCTGGATGGCGCCGGCCGGCCGGCCTTCCGGCGCCCCCTGGTGGCGCGCGGGTTTGATCTGGCGCAAGACGCCCCGATATACCCCTTCGCGTGGGGCCTTTTCCAATCTGCGCAGATCGTTACAGGCAGACCGTCGACACTGACAAGTTCCTGCGTTTCAATTCCCGACGATGTCCTCCTCGCCCACCGTTCCCGCCGTGCCCGATCGCCAGGACTGGTCGTTTCCGGTCGAGGGCATGAGCTGCGCCGCGTGCGCCGGCCGCGTCGAGCGCGCGTTGCGGAACGTGCCGGGCGTGGCCGAGGCGAGCGTCAACATCGCCACCGAGATCGCCACCGTGCGCGCCGACGCGCCGCTGGCCTTCGCGGGGCTGCAGGCGGCCGTGCAGAAGGCCGGCTACGCGGCCCGCGCGCCGGAGCTGCCCGGGCCGCCGCCGGAATCGGCGGCCCGGACATGGCGGCCGGTGATCATCGCCGGCGCGCTGTCGGCGCCGCTGCTGCTGCCGATGCTGGCGTCGTTCGCCGGCCTCGCGTGGAGCCTGCCGGCGTGGGTGCAGTTCCTGCTGGCCACGCCGGTGCAGTTCTGGCTGGGCGCGCGCTTCTACGCCGGCGCGTGGCGCGCCCTGCGCGGCGGCGGCGCCAACATGGACGTGCTGGTGGCGCTGGGCACCTCCGCCGCCTACGGCCTGAGCCTGTACGAGTGGTGGGCGGCCGCACACATGCCGGGCATGGCAATGAGCCACCTCTATTTCGAGGCCGGTGCCGTCGTCGTCACGCTGGTGCTGCTGGGCAAGCAGCTCGAGGTGCGGGCCAAGCGCCAGACCACGCAGGCGCTGCGCGCGCTGCAGGCGCTGCAGCCGGACACCGCGCGCGTGCGGCGCGACGGCGTCGATGCCGACGTCGCGATCGCGCAGCTGCGCGTCGGCGATCGGCTCGTGGTGCGGCCCGGCGAGCGCTTCGCCGCCGACGGCCGCGTGGCCGAGGGCGAGAGCCATGTCGACGAATCGCTGATCACCGGCGAGAGCCTGCCCGTGGCGCGCCGGCCAGGCGAGCACGTCACGGGCGGCGCGATCAACGGCGAGGGCCTGCTGCTGGTCGAGGTCACGGCCGTCGGCGCCGAGTCCACGCTGGCGCGCATCGTGCGCCTCGTCGAATCGGCGCAGGAGAAGAAGGCGCCCATCCAGCACCTGGTGGACCGCGTCAGCGCCGTCTTCGTGCCCGTGGTGTGCGTCGTCGCGTTCGCCACGCTGCTGGGTTGGGGCCTGGCCACCGGCGACTGGCAGCGCGCGGTGCTCGACGCCGTGGCCGTGCTGGTGATCGCGTGCCCCTGCGCGCTGGGGCTGGCCACGCCCACCGCGCTGATGGTGGGCACCGGCGTGGCCGCGCGCCACGGCATCCTCATCAAGGACGCAGAGGCGCTGGAGATCGCGCACGACGTCTCCGTGGTGGCGTTCGACAAGACCGGCACGCTCACCGAGGGCCGGCCGATGCTGGTGGCCTGCGTGGCCGTCGACGGCGACGCGGCGCGCCTGCTGGCGCTCACGGCGGCGCTGCAGTCGGGCAGCACCCATCCGCTCGCGCGCGCCGTGCTGGACATGGCGCGCGGCACCAACGCGCGCGTGCCCGCCGCGAGCGCGCAGCGCGCGGTGGCGGGCAAGGGCGTGGCCGCGCGCGTGCGCGCGCCGGCCGACCCGCGCGCCACGGCCGAGGCGCGGCTGGCCGAGGCCATCACCGCCAGCGTGATCATGAGCGCGCGCCAGAGCGCCGGCCTGGCGCCGAGCACGGGCCTGGCGCCCGAGGTCGACGGCGAACTCGAGCCGGCGGGCAGCGAACTCGACCTGCGCCTGGGCAGCGCGCGCTGGATGGCCGAGCTGGGCGTGGATCTCTCGCCGCTGTCCGAGCGGGCGGCCGAGCTGCAGGCCCTGGGCCGCACGGTGTCGTGGCTGGCCGACATGTCGGGCGACGCGCCCGAGCTGCTGGGCCTGGTGGCCTTCGGCGACCGCCTGCGCGACGGCGCCATCGAGGCCGTGCAGCGCCTGCAGGCCGACCACCTGAGCACCGTGATGATCAGCGGCGACGGCCACGCCAGCGCCGAGGGCGTGGCGCAGCTGCTGGGCATCGCCGAAGTGCATGCCGAGGTGCTGCCGGCCGAGAAGGCCTCGCTGCTCGCGTCGCTGCGATCGCTGGCCGGCGCCGAGCATCGCCGTGGCCGGGGTCCGGTGCGCGTGGCGATGGTGGGCGATGGCCTCAACGATGCGCCGGCGCTGGCCGCGGCCGACGTGGGCATCGCGATGGCCTCGGGCACCGACGTCGCCATGGAGGCGGCCGGCATCACGCTGATGCGGCCCGATCCGCGGCTGGTGGCCGACGCGCTGGACATCTCGCGCCGCTGCGTGGCCAAGATCCGCCAGAACCTGTTCTGGGCCTTCGCCTACAACGTGGCCGGCATCGGCCTGGCCGCCGCGGGCCTGCTCAGCCCGATGGTGGCGGGCGCCGCGATGGCGTTCAGCAGCCTCAGCGTGGTGACCAATGCGCTGATGCTGCGGCGCTGGAAGGCGACGCCGCCGGCGCGCACCGCCTGAGCCGCCTCACTGGCGCGTCGCGGCCTCGGCCTGGGTGAAGAACTGGAAGATGCCGTCCTCGCTCATGCTGCGCGCGTCGGCGAGCTCGCCGGCCCGGGTCATGAACAGCACCTTGTTGTCGGGCGACACGATCACGGCCGACGGGATGCCCTTCTTCGTCGCGTTGCCGTAGGCGGTGCTGACGTCGACGTTGTGGTCGAAGTGGCCCACGTCCACCTTCACCACCTTGAACTTCTTCATCAGCTCCGCGTTGCGGCCGGTCTTGAGCGCCGCGTCGAGCGCGCGGCAGTCGGGGCACCAGTTCGCGCCGAAGATCAGCAGCACCGGCTCCCTGGCCGCGGCGGCGTCGTGCAGCGCGACGGCGATCTGCGCCTTGGCGTCGGCGGCCTCGTCGTAGGGGCGGTCGGCGGCGGCGGCGAGGGTCGCGCTCAGCGCCAGGGCGAGGGGCAGGACGAGCTTTTTCATGCCGGAATGATGCCATCGGCACCTGAAGCGACGGCCGCGGAATGAAAAAAGCCCCACCGAAGCGGGGCTTGCAAGGAGCGGCAGTCGTTCAGGCAGTGGCGCGATGGCCGACCACCGTCACGTGCTGCACGGCGACGTGCGTCTGGCCGTAGGGCGCCATGGCCAGGGCATCCGCCGCCGCGTACTGGTGCGTCGCGAGGCCGTTCACGCTGGCGACGACGGCCAGGGTCATGAGGGCGGACAGGGCGAGGGCAGCGAACTGGGCGGTGGTCTTGGTCATGGTGGGCTCCTGGTGTCGGGTGGTTCGGTTCGGATCCGTTTCGTGATCCGATGTGTGAACTCTAGGAGCGTGGCATCGCCTCGCAAACGGGCTTGCGACGAGCCGCGCCGAGCGCGGCGCCAGGTGCAATTTCCGCCGACGGACCGTCAGCCGGCACGCCCCTGCGGCGCGAACGCACGCGCCGCGTTCGCGCGGATCAGCTCCAGGAAGCGCCGCAGCCGCGCGGGATGGAAGCGCGCCTGCGGGTAGACGAGGTACACCGGCAGCGGCGCGGCGCGCCAGCGCGGCGCCAGGTGCACCAGGCGGTCCTGCGCGATGTCGTCGGCCACCAGCCAGGCCGAGGCGATCGCCGCGCCGACGCCGCTGACGGCCGCGGTGCGCAGCGCGTAGAGGCTGTCGGTGCTCATGCGCGGCGCGATGGGCACCCGCGCCTCGCGGCCGTCGTCCAGCGAGGTGAGCGCGAGCTCGGCGCGGTAGTACGGCCGCAACGCGAGCCACGGGATCTCGGCGAGGTGCTCGGGCTGCAGCGCGGCCGGCAGCCGGGCCGCGAGCGCCGGGGCGGCCACCACGATGCGCGGCACCTCCGCCAGCTTGACGGCGACCACGCCCTGGTCGTCGATCTGGCCCACCTGGATCGCGCAGTCGATGCCTTCGGCGATGAAGTCGGGGCGGCGGTCGTGCAGCAGCCATTCGACGTTGACGCGCGGGAAGCGCGCCAGGTACTCGGCCAGCGGCGCCACGAGCTGCTGCTGGCCGAACGCGTGCGGCGCGATCACGCGCAACGTGCCCTCGGGCTCGTCGCCGGCGCCGCGCAGGTCGGCCTCGAACGCGTGCCACTGCGCGAGCAGCTCGCGGGCGCGCTCCAGGCAGCGCGCGCCGTCCTCGGTGAGCGTCATCGAGTGCGTGGAACGGCGCAGCAGGCGCACGCCCAGCGAGCGTTCCAGCGCCTGCAGGCGGCGGCTGATCGTGGGCTGGGTGGTGCCCAGTTGCGCGGCGGCGGCCGATAGGCTGCCGGCCTCGACGATGCGCACGAAGGTCTCCATCAGCTCGAAGCGGTCGGCGGAGGTGGCGGACTTGGTCATACGCCAAGGGTATAGCAATTGTTCTCCCCGCGGGCCTACTCACCCGAGGGCTGCCTCGCGAGAATGCAGCCATTCCCTCGAGATTTCCGACAATTCCCATGTCCACCATTCATACAACGCATGCATCGGCCGAACCGGCCGCCCACCCGCTGACGCTGTCGCTGGTCGGCCTGCTGGCGGCCGGCGCCGGCCTGTCGGTGGCCGCGCTGTACTACAGCCAGCCGATGCTGGGCGAGCTGGGCGCCGACATCGGCGCCTCGGAGCGCGAGATCGGCCTCGTGCCGACGCTCACCCAGCTCGGCTACGCGGCCGGCATCTTCTTCCTGGCACCGCTGGGCGATCGCTTCGACCGCCGCCGCATCATCCTGGTCAAGGCCGCCGCGCTGGTGGTGGCCCTGCTGGCCGCGGGCGCGTCGTCGGCGATCGGCCTGCTGCTGGTCGCCAGCCTCGCCGTGGGCCTGGCCGCGACGATGGCGCAGGACATCGTGCCGGCCGCCGCCACGCTGGCCCCCGAGGCCCGGCGCGGCAAGATCGTCGGCACCGTGATGACGGGCCTGCTGCTGGGCATCCTGCTGTCGCGCGTGGTGAGCGGCTTCGTCGCCGCGCACTTCGGCTGGCGCGCGATGTTCGTCGCCGCGGCCGTGAGCATCGCCGCCTTCGCCGCGGTCGCGGCGCGCGCGCTGCCGCGCTTCAGGCCGACGACGCACCTGCACTACGCCGCGCTGCTGGCCTCGTCGGCGCAGCTGTGGAAGCGCCATGGCGCGCTGCGCCGCGCGGCGCTCGCGCAAGGCCTGCTGGCCGTCGGCTTCAGCGCTTTCTGGTCGACGCTGGCGGTGATGCTGCATTCGTCCACGTGGCACCTGGGCAGCGCGGCGGCCGGCGCCTTCGGGCTGGCCGGCGCGGCCGGCGCGCTCGCCGCGCCGGTGGCGGGCCGCCTGGCCGACACGCGCGGCCCGGAGCTCGTCACGCGCCTGGGCACCAGCCTGGCCGCCGTCTCGTTCCTCGTGATGGCCGCCGGCGGCCTGCTGCCCATCGAGTGGCAGCTGTGGGTGATCGGCGTGGGCGCGGTGGGCTTCGACCTCGGCGTGCAGGCGACGCTCGTGTCGCACCAGACCATCGTCTACGGCATCGACCCGGGCGCGCGCAGCCGCCTGAACGCGCTGCTGTTCACCGGGATGTTCATCGGCATGTCCAGCGGCGCGGCGCTCGGCAGCCTGGCGCTGGCGCAATGGGGCTGGCCCGGCGTGATGCTGCTGGCGGCCGGCGGCGCGATCTCCGCGCTGATCGTGCGGTTGTGGCCGTCGCGCAAGCCGGCCTAAGCCAGCTCGAAGCCCAGCGCCTTCAACGCGATCTCCGCCGCGTCCCGGTCTTGCTGGGCGTTGCCGCCCGAGATGCCGATGCCGCCCACGACGCGGCCGTCCGCGACGATGGGCAGGCCGCCGCCCACCGCCACGAGCCGCGGCTGGTGCGCCAGCTGGGCCACCTGCGGGTTGGCGATCACGTCGGCCCAAACGTGCGTGGGCAGGCCGAAGGAACTGGCTGTCCAGGCCTTGTCGATGGCCACGTTGACGCTGAGGAAGGGTGCGCCGTCATGGCGGGTCAGCGCGGCGAGGTGGCCGCCGGCGTCGGTGACGGCGATGGTCACCCGGATGCCGATCTCGCGCGAGGCGGCCTCGGCCGCGTCGAGGAGGGCGTGGGCGGCGTCGCGCGAGATCGACGCGGTGGTGAAGGTCTTGTCCATGGTGTCTTCTCAGTGATGTCGGTGGGGGATCAGAAGCCTTCGAGCACGACCTTGCCCTGCGCTTTGCCGCTCTCGATGAAGGCGTGCGCCTTCAGCAGGTTGGCCGCGTCGATCGCGCCGAAGTGCGCCCCGGCGGTGGTGCGGAGGCGGCCGGCGTCGACGAGCGCCGCCACCTCCGCCAGCAACTTGCCCTGTTCGGCCATGTCCGGCGTGCCGAACATCGAGCGGGTGAACATCAGCTCCCAGTGCAGCGAGATCGCCTTCTGCTTGAGCTTCATCGCGTCGAGCACGGGCATGTCGTCGATGATGCCCAGCGCGCCCTGCGGCTTCAGGCTCTCGATGATCTGCGCGTAGTGCTGGCCGGTCTGCGTGAGCGCGGCCACGAAGTCGACGTCACCGTGGCCACCGTCCTTCAACGCCTGGGCGAGCGGCTGCGAATGGTCGATCACCGCGTGCGCACCGAGTTCGAGGCACCAGGCCCGCGTCTCGGGCCGCGACGCCGTGGCGATCACCTTCAGCTGCGTCAGCTGGCGCGCGAGCTGGATCAGGATCGAGCCGACGCCGCCGGCGCCGCCCACCACCAGCAGCGACTGGCCCGCGCCGCCGCCGCGCGGCACGCGCAGGCGGTCGAACAACAGCTCCCACGCCGTGATGGCCGTCAGCGGCAGCGCGGCCGCCTGGCCGTCTTCGAGCGACGCGGGCGAGCGCGCGACGATGCGCTCGTCGACCACGTGCAGCTCGCTGTTGGCGCCGGGCCGCGTGATCGAGCCGGCGTAGAACACGCGGTCGCCCGGCTGGAATCCCGTCACTTCGGCGCCCACGCCTTCGACGATGCCCACGGCGTCCCAACCCAGCACCTGCGGCGCGTCCGCGGTGGCGGGGCGGTTGCGGCGCACCTTGGTGTCGACCGGGTTCACGGACACGGCCTTCACGCGCACGAGCAGGTCGCGCGGTCCGGGCCGTGGCGCGGGCAGCTCGAGGTCCTCGAGCGCGTGGGGCTGGTCCACGGGCAGGTTCTGGCGGTATCCGATGGCTTTCATGGCGAACTCCGGTTGTCGATGACCGCATCGTAGGGACACAATCGGCGCTTGATAAGCCGGTCTGAATTGCCATCAGTTTCAAATGAAGATTGAAAATCCGGGCGACCTGAAAGTGCTTGTGCACACCGCGCGCGGAGGTTCGCTGACGGCGGCCGCGCGGGCGCTGGGCATCACGCCGGCGGCGGCCAGCGCCACGCTGAAGCGGCTGGAGGCGCAGCTGGGCACGCGACTCGTGGAGCGCTCCACCCGCGCGCTGCGCCTCACGCCGCAGGGCCAGATCCTGCTCGACTACGCGGTGCGCGCGTTCGAGCTGCTGGGCGAGGGCGAGTCGCAGGTCGACGCCGACCGCGCCACGCTGGTGGGCACGGTGCGCGTGGCCGGGCCGTCCGACCTGACGCGCAGCGTGCTGCTGCCGCTGTTCGACGAGTTCCTCGCCGCGCATCCGGGCCTCCAGCTGCGGCTGTCGGTGGCCGACCGCGTGCTGGACGTGCTCAAGGACGAGGTGGACGTGGCCATCCGCTACGGCGCGCTGGCCGACTCGCGCCTGGTCGCGCGCACGCTGGCGCTCGCGCACCCGGTCTGCAGCGCGTCGCCCGAGTACCTGCGCCGCCACCCGGCCCCGCGCACGCCGCAGGATCTCGCGGGCCACAACTGCATCACCTTCGATCGCGGCGGCCGGCGCCATCGCGCGTGGCGCTTCTGCCGCGACGGCCAGTGGACGGAGGTGCGCGTGGACGGCGACCGCAGCGCCGACGACGCATCGCTGGCACGTGAGTGGGCGCTCGCAGGTCGGGGCGTCATCCTGAAGTCGGAGATCGACCAGAGCCGCGACCTGGCCAGCGGGGCGCTGGTGCCGCTGCTCGCCGACTGGCAGACCGAGCCCTATCCGCTGCACGCGCTGCTGCCCAGCGGCCGCTTCGTGCCTCACCGGGTGCGGGCGCTGGTGGATTTCCTCGCCGCGCGGTTCGGCAACGAAGGCGCAGCGTCGTAGCCGGCGCCTATCAGGGTCTTCAACCCAGTAAATGCGGCGGCGCAACACCGCCTTCGCGGAGATAGGCACAATGCCGCCTCGCGCTGCGTCGGCGTCCCGGCAACGGAGCGCCGGCCGGCCTTCCGTTTCAGAGGACCTCCCCATGAGCGCCCATTCCAGCCCCTCCGCCTCGTCCACCCGAGCCGCCGTCACCCTCCCCAAGCTGCGCGAGATGCGCGCCCGCGGCGAGAAGATCGCCATGCTCACCTGCTACGACGCCACGTTCGCGCAGGTGCTGGACGAGGCCGGCGTCGACACGCTGCTGGTGGGCGATTCGCTGGGCAACGTGCTGCAAGGCCGCACCAGCACGCTGCCGGTGACGCTGGCCGACATGGCGTACCACACCGAGTGCGTGGCCCGCGTGCAGCCGGCCGCCTGGCTGATCGCCGACATGCCGTTCGGCAGCTACGAGAACGGCAAGGGCGCGGCGCTCGATTCGGCGGCCGCGCTGATGCGCGCCGGCGCCCGCATGATCAAGATCGAGGGCGGCGGCTGGACGAACGAGATCGTGGCCCACCTGGTGGCGCGCGGCATCCCCGTGTGCGCGCACCTGGGCCTGACGCCTCAGCGCGTGCATGCGCTGGGCGGCTACCGCGTGCAGGGCCGCGAGGGCGACAGCGGCGCCGTGCTGAGGCGCGAGGCGCGCGAGCTGTCCGAGGCCGGCGCCGCGATGATGGTGCTCGAGATGGTGCCGGCCGCGCTGGCCACCGAGGTCACCCAGGAGAACCCCGAGCTGATGACCATCGGCATCGGCGCGGGCGGCGGCACGTCCGGCCAGGTGCTGGTGCTGCACGACATGCTGGGCCTGGGCTCCGGCCGCAAGCCGCGCTTCGTGCGCAACTTCATGGCCGAGGGCGGCTCGATCGCGTCGGCCATCGGGCGCTACGTGGCCGCGGTCAAGGACGGCTCGTTCCCGCAGGCCGACGTCCATACTTATTGATTCGTATGCAAGTCATCCACACCATCGCCGACCTGCGCGCCGTGCTCGCCGGCTCCACGAAGACGGCGCTCGTGCCCACGATGGGCAACCTGCACGAGGGCCACCTCGCGCTGGTGCGCGAGGCCGCGCTGCACGGCTTCCCGGTGGTCGCGACGATCTTCGTCAACCGCCTGCAGTTCCTGCCGCACGAGGACTTCGACCAGTACCCGCGCACGCTGGAGCGCGACTGCCAGCTGCTGGAGGCGGCCGGCTGCGACATCGTGTTCGCGCCCGACGAGGCCGAGCTCTATCCCGAGCCGCAGGCCTACAAGGTGACGCCGCCCGCGGCCATCGGCGACCTGCTCGAAGGCGAATTCCGCCCCGGCTTCTTCACCGGCGTGTGCACCGTGGTGATGAAGCTGTTCCAGTGCGTGCAGCCCGCGGTGGCCGTGTTCGGCCAGAAGGACTACCAGCAGCTGATGGTGATCAAGGGCATGGCGCGCCAGCTCGCGCTGCCCACCGAGGTGATCGGCGCCCCGACGATCCGCGCCACCGACGGCCTGGCGCTGTCGTCGCGCAACGGCTACCTCAGTGCCGACGAACGCGCCGAGGCCACCCAGCTCTCGCGCGCGCTGCGCGCGATCGCGGCCGCGCTGCGCGAGGGCGCGCGAGACGTGGGCGCCCTCGAACGCGAGCAGGCAGCCGCGCTCGAGGCGCGCGGCTGGAAGACCGACTACCTCACCGTGCGCCGCCGCGCCGACCTGCTGCCGCCCACGGCCGACGACCTGGCCGCGAGGACGCCGCTGGTCGCGCTGGCCGCGTCGCGGCTGGGCAAGACGCGCCTGATCGACAACCTGGAAATCGACCTCTAGAAGGATCGTTCCAGCTCGTCGACGAGCGAGCCGACGTAGGCCACGGCGTCGTGGATCGGCGCCGGCGTGCTCATGTCGAGCCCGGCCAGCTGCATCAGCTCCAGCGGCTTGAGCGTGCCGCCCGCGCGCAGCACCTGCAGCCAGCGCTGCACGGCCGGGGCGCCTTCCTCGGCGACCCGGACACCCATCGCGGTGGCCGTGACCAGGCCCACCGAATACGTGTACGGGTACAGCCCCATGTAGTAGTGCGGCTGGCGCATCCAGGTCATGCGCGCGCCGTCGTCGATCTCCACGGCGTCGCCCCAGAACTCCTGCAGCACCTCGCCCTTGGTGCGGTTCAGCAGCGTGGCGGTGACCGCCTGGCCGGCCTCGGCCATTGCGTAGACCCGGTGCTGCAGCTCGGCCTCCAGCAGGTGGGTGACGAAGTTGTGGTGATACGTTCCCAGCAGCTGCATGATGACGCTGCGGCGGGTGCGCGCGTCGTCGCTGCCGGCCAGGATGTGCCGCGCCAGCAGCATCTCGTGCATGATGGACGGCGCCTCGATGAAGGGCATGGCCGGCCGCGTGTTGACGTAGCGCTGGTGCTTCATCGCCAGCCCGAAGTGCGCGGCGTGGCCCAGCTCGTGCGCCAGCGTGAACACGCTGCGCGTCGTGCCGGCCCAGGTGATCAGGATGTACGGGTGCACGCCGTAGGGCGACGAGCAGAACGCGCCGGTGGACTTGCCCACGTTGTCGGCGCGATCGACCCAGCGCTGCGTCAGAGCCTTGCGCACGAACTCGACGTACTCGGGGCCCATCGGTTCCATCGAGGCCAGCAGCGTCTCGCAGGCCTGTTCGTACGAGATGGGTGGCTCGAAGCCGGCGTCCAGCGGCGCGCGCAGGTCGCAGTGCAACACCTTGTCCAGGCCCAGCACGCGGCCACGCAGCCGCTGGTAGCGCTGCATGTGCGGGGCGAGTTCCTTGCGGATGACCTGCAGGATGTCGGCGTACAGCGTGCGCGGCACCTGGTGCGACTGCAGCAGGTAGTCCTCGGTGCTGGCATGGCCGCGCAGGCGGGCGATGGCGACGCTCTTCTTGACCTCGGTGGCCAGCGTGGCGGCGTACGTGTTGTTGTAGGCCTTGAGCCCGGCGCCGAACGAGGCCCACGCGGCGCGGCGCACGCTCGTGTCGGGGTGCGCCTCGTAGCTCGTCTCGTACAGGCTGAACGAGTTCGGATGCTGCGTGCCCCGGGCGTCGAGGAACGGCGCGAACTGGATGTCGCTCGCCTTCGAGCGCGTGTAGATCATGTAGGGCGAGCCCAGCACCTCGCCGAGCGCCGCCAGCACGCCCTCGGTCTCGGCGCCCAGGCGGTGCGGCTTCGTCTCCAGCAGGCGCTCGAGCGGAACGCGGTGCGCGGCCAGGCCGTCGTGCTCGGCGAGGAAGCGTTCGATGGTGCCGTCGGGCAGCGCCAGCGTCTCCGAGTCGACGAAGGCCAGGCTCGCGCCGAGCCGCGCCGCGAGCGCGCCGACGCGGGCCATGGCCGCCTGGTAGTCCGGGTTCGTGCCGTCCTGGGCGTTGCGAAGGTAGGCGAAGGTGCTCAGCCGCATGAAGCGGGCCTGCAACTGCTCCGCGGCGTCGAGGCAGCGCGCCAGCGTGGCGGCGGAGTCGCCCAGCCGGCCCTGGAACGGCTCGATGCCGGCGCGCGCGGCGTCCAGCGCCTCGTATTCGGCCTCCCAGTGCGCCGGGCTGGCGAACAGCTCGGTCAGGTCCCAGGTCATTTCCACGGGCACGTCGGCGCGCGCGAGACGGTTCTGCATGTCGGTCGTCCTGTCTTCGAATCGGGGCGCGGACGACCTTATCACGCGACCCTTGCCGCGCGCCCGGGGCGAGGCAATTGACGTAACGGAACCCGACCACGGCGCCCGGTCAATCGGGTAAGGCAAAATTCACGGATGAACGCACCTGTCCAGCCGATCCACATCCAGCGCCGCGATGCGACGCCGGTCGACACCTCCTGCGGCCACGCGCACACCGAGCGCTGGAGCATCGACGCGATCGAAGCCTTGTTCGACCTTCCGTTCAACGACCTGATCCTGCGCGCGCAGGGCGTGCACCGCGAGCACTTCGCGCCCAACCAGGTCGAGCTGGCCACGCTGCTGTCGATCAAGACCGGCGGCTGCCCCGAGGATTGCGGCTACTGCCCGCAGTCGGTGCACTACGACACCGGCGTCGACGCCACCAAGCTGATGGACGTCGAGGCCGTCGCGGCCGCGGCCCGCACGGCCAAGGAACACGGCGCCACGCGCTTCTGCATGGGCGCCGCCTGGCGCGCGCCCAAGGATCGCGACATCGAGGCCGTGTCGGCCATCGTGCGCGAGGTGAAGTCGCTGGGCCTGGAGGCGTGCTGCACGCTGGGCATGCTCAGCGAGCCGCAGGCCAAGTCGCTCAAGGAAGCGGGCCTCGACTACTACAACCACAACCTCGACACCGCCCCCGAGGCCTACGGCCGCATCATCTCCACGCGCGACTACCAGGATCGCCTGAACACGCTGGGCCACGTGCGCGAGGCCGGCATCAGCGTGTGCAGCGGCGGCATCGTGGGCATGGGCGAGACGCGCCGCGAGCGCGCGGGCCTGGTGGCGCAGTTGGCCAACCTCGAGCCGTACCCGGAGTCGGTGCCCATCAACGAGCTGGTGCGCGTGGAAGGCACGCCGCTGGCCGACGAGAAGCCGCTCGACCCGCTCGAATTCGTGCGCACGATCGCAGTCGCCCGCATCACGATGCCGCTGGCGCGCGTGCGCCTGTCGGCCGGCCGCCAGCAGATGAGCGAGGCCGTGCAGGCCCTGTGCTTCCTGGCCGGCGCGAACTCGGTGTTCTACGGCGAGAAGCTGCTCACCACGGGCAACCCGGACGTCGAGAAGGATAGGCAGCTGTTCGAGAAGCTGGGCGTCACGACCGCGGCGTCGCAGCATATCGGCTGATTCTTTTTTGATTGGGCGGAAGGCCGTTCGCACTCCTGGGTGCGGCGGCCTTTTGCTTTTCCGAGGCGCGCTGGCGAGGGCACGACTCGGCGGGGGACTCTTCTCCGCTCATGTCCCCCGTCGGCCTGCGGCCTCCTCCTCCCTTTCAAGGCCGCCGTTGCCCCGGCGCCTTCTTGACCACTCAGGCCGCCGCGGGTACGGTAGTGCGGCTCACAGGAGGTGCCGGCCATGATGAGTTCTCATGCGTCCTTGACCTTGCAATTGCTCGAATGGGTGGCGGACAGGCCACGCACCCATGCCGAATTGATGGAGGCCTGGAAGACGACCTGCCCGCGATTTTCCATCTGGGAAGATGCATGCGCGGAGAGCCTGATCGGATGCGAGCCGGGCCGCGACGGCGTGGCATTTCTCACTGAAAAGGGGAAGCGTTGCTTGCTGGTCCATGCTCTGCCCGGGTAGCCCGCGTGCTGCGACGGCCCGCCCCGGCGGCTGCGACAGCGGGGCTGGTCTGCCACGTCGTCATTCCTGCTTCTCCGAGCCGAACGCCGCCATGACCGTCAAATCGTCCACCTGGTCGAAATCCACGTAGTGCGCGCCTACCGCCTGGAACGGCTCCGGCTCGGCCAGGCAAACGATGTACTCGCAAGAACCCTGCAAGGCCACCAGCTCCTCGTGCGGTGCGACGGGTATCGCCAGCAATACCCTGGACGCAGCGCGCCGGCGCAACGCCTTCAGCGCCGCGCGCACCGTGGTACCCGTGGCGATGCCATCGTCGACCAGAATGACCGTCTTGCCCGCCAGGGCCGAGGGCGCGCGACCGGCCAGATAGATCTCGCGTTGACGTTCGATCTCGCGCCGCTCGACAGCGGCCTCGCGTTCAATGTAGGCGGCGTCGGCGCCGGCGGCCGCGCTGATCTCTTCATTGATCACGATCTCCGGCGGCATCCCGTCGACGACCGCCGCCACCGCAAGTTCGCGCTGCCAGGGCGCGCCGATCTTGCGCACGATCAGCAGATCCAGCGGTGCCCCCAGGCAGCGCGCTATCTCGGCGGCCACCGGCACGCCACCACGAGGCAGCGCCATGACCAGCAGCGGCCCTGTCAAGCTCTCGGTGAGCAGGCGCCTGCCCAGCAGGCGGCCCGCCTCTGTGCGGTTCGCGAACGGAAGCGTCATGGAGCAATCCTCCCTGGTTTCGCCCTCGAACGCGCATTCAGCCAACAGCATCGGGGTTTTTGCGCCGCCAACCGAATTCGCCGCGTGACTGGACGGCATTCAACTCGAACTCCTCCGAGTCTCCGTGCCTGCCCCGGTGATCCGCGCTCGGCGACTAGCCGTGCATCGACGCAGCAGAAGCCGGCGCGGAAACCCAGCGCCCCTTGAGCACCCCGAACACCACCGCCGTCACAGCCAGCACCCACACGATCACCGCCCCCGACGGCAGATCGAGCAGCGCCGACAGCGCCAACCCCAGCGCATAGCCGATCGCGCCGACGACATACCCCGCCACGTACCGAGCGCGGCCGGAAAGACCGCGGGTGGCCAGCGCCGGCACGATCAGGCTCGTGAAGACGAGATAGACGCCCACGAGCTGCACCGACGCCGTCACCGCGATGGCGAACGTGCCGTAGAAGCCGAACCGGCCCAGGCGCTCCATGAGGCCGGTGACCATGACGATGCCCAGCACGGCCGTGACGAGCGCGAGCCAGCCGATCTGCGTCTTGCCCACCCACAGGATCTGGCCCACCAGCAGGTCCTTCAGGTGCTCGCCGCCGTGCGGGTTGTTGGACAGCATCAGGATGCCGGCGCACGACGCCAGCACGAACATCACGCCGATCAGCGCCTCCTGCGTCACGGGCCAGCGCTTCTCCGTCCACGTGAGCACCAGCGCGCCCAGCAGTGCCGCGCCGACCGCCGCGGCCTGCACCGCGACGCCGCCCTCGGGCAGGCCCAGCGCGTCGGCGCCGATCACCCCCAGGCCGGCGATCTGCGCGATGGCCAGGTCGATGAAGACGATGCCCTTGTCGAGCACCCGGGCGCCGAGCGCGACGTGCGTCAGCAGCACCAGCAGGCCGGCGGCGAGGGCGGGGCCGAGGATGGCCCAGTCGAGCGCGCTCCAGTTCATGGGGCTCACTTCAGCGCGCCGACGAGGCGCGTGACCGTGTCGTCGAACAGGCCGGCGAGGTCCTTGGCGCCGTCGGTGCCGCCCACGGTGAAGGCCAGCTTGACGGCGGGGATGTGCGCGCGCTCACTGAGCCACTCGTCGGGCTTCGGATCCTGGTAGGCCGAGTAGATGACCATCTTCGCGGGCCGCGTCTTCAGCGTCTCCAGCACTTCCTGGAGGTGCGACGCGCTGGGCTCGACGCCGGGCTTGGGCTCGAGCACGGCCACCTCGGTCAGGCCCAGCCAGTCCTCCATGTAGGCGTAGGCCTTGTGGTGCGCGGCGACGGCCACGCCCCTGAGCGGCGCAGCCTGCTTCGCCCAGCGCGCCATGTCGGCCTGCCACTTCGCCGTGAACGCGTCGAGGCGCTGCTTGTACTGCGCGGCGTGCGCCGGGTCGACCTGCGCCAGGCGCGCGCCCAGCGCGTTGGCCACCAGCGCGATGTTGCGCGGGTCGGTCTGTATGTGGGGGTTGCCGTCCGGGTGCACGTCGCCCTGCGAGCGGTCGACCTGCTTGGGGACGTCGAGCTTGCGCACGAAGTCGGCGGCGGCGAAGTTGCCCGGCTGGCCCGGCTGCAGCTTCGGGTTGCCCGACTGCTGCAGCAGCACCGGCAGCCAGCCGATCTCCAGCTCGGCGCCGGTGCACACCACCATGTCGGCGTTGCGCGCGCGCGAGATCAGGCTGGGCTTGGCCTGCACCTGGTGGGGATCCTGCATCGCGGTGGTGGCGACGCCGACGTCGACGAGGTCGCCGCCCAGTTCCTGCGTCAGCGCGCCCCATTCGGGCTCGCAGGCGAGCACCTTGACGGCAGCATGGGCGGGCAGGGTGAAGGCCGCGGACAGCGCGAGCGCGGCGAGCGCGCGGGTGTTGAAGGACGTGGTCATGGAGTCGTTCCTTGGGGGATCAGTACGCGTGCGCGCCGTGCGCGCCGAGGGCCGTCTGGTACTGCAGCAGCCACTGGTTGTCGATGAAGCCCTGGCGCGTGCGGTCCTGGGCGTACTGCAGGCGGATGCGGGCGAATTCGCTCTCGCTGAAGTCCACCATCAGCGAGTTCTTGGTGGGATGGAAGTTGTCGGAGAGGCCCGGGGCGAGCGCCCAGTTCGTCGACCCCGGATCCAGCCGCTCGGTGCGCAGGCCCACGCGCCACATCGGCATGAACTGGTAGACGCCCTGGACGTAGCCGCCCGATTGCACCTGGTGCAGCGCGAGCGGGCCGTCGGCGATCTCGGTGAGCGTGCCGCTGCGGCGGCTCTGCAGGTACTCGCCCTGCAGCTTGAAGTAGGTGTGCGTGGCGTTGCCGTTGGGGGCCCACTTCATCACGCCGTCGGCCACGATGACGCGCGTGCGGCCGTTGAACAGCGCCGTGGCGTCGAGCTGGCCGTACGCGTCCTCGGTGAGCGTCTGCGCGCTGGCCGAGGCCTGCAGCAGCGACAGGCCGCCGCGCCACGAGATGCTGTCGCCGATGTCGCCGCCGGTGTGGAACGTGAACGCGGTCATGCCCGCGGCGTTGCGGCTGGAGTCGTCGCCGGGGAAGCCGCGGCCGCGGCCCGCCTCCAGGCCGAACTCCATGTACTGGTCGGTGGGCGCCAGCCAGTGCAGCTGCACGCCGTCGTCGGCGTACTGCGTGCCCAGCATGGCTTGGTAGGCGATCGGGTTGTCGACGAAGTCCCAGGTGTGGCTGTGCTGGCTGTTGAGGTAGCCGACGCCGGAGAAGAAGCGGCCCGCCTTCAGCACGAGGCCATCGGGAAGCGCCGTGGTGGTGATGAAGGCCTCCTCGGCCGAGATGGTGTCGTCGCCGGTGATGGACAGGTTGATGTTGCCGGCCAGCCAGGGGTCGATGTTGGCGGCCAGTGCCAGCTCCGACTCGGCCAGGCTGAAGCCGCGCGTGCCGGCGCCGATCCCGGCGCCCGGGGGCAGGGCGAAGCCGGTGATGCGCGCCTGGCCGGGATCCTGCGACGTGTGCGCGTAGGTGCCCGACAGGATCAGCGAGATCTGCGGATTGAACGCGGTGGCGCCGCCGCTGGCCTCGCCGGTGGGCGCGACGGCGCCGGTGTCGACGGCGGCGACCGGCGCGGGCGCCGGGGCCTCGGCGACCAGCGGCGCGGGCGCGGAGGCGGCCGCCACCGGCGGCGCGGCGTTCGCTGCCTGGGCCTTGGCGAGCTGGGCCTGCGTGTCGTGCAGCTGCGTCTCGAGCGCGCCGATGCGCTTGTCGTAGTCGGACTTCATCGCGGCGAGCGCCTTCTTCAGCTCGGCGATGTCGCTGGCGGGCGAGGCGAGCGCCACGCCCTGCAGGCCGAGCGCCAGGGTCAGCGCGGCGACCAGGCGCAGGGGACGGGACGGCGACGCCGCGGCGATGCGAGTGGGCAACATGGAATTTCTCCCGACGCTTGCGGGCGCCCGCGTCGGGCGCGGGCTCGCAAGGCGTCGCATTCAAGGGAACAGGAGAACCGGCGCGGCGGAGAAGCGGCGCGGGTTCGAGGCGTCACGCGGCGCGCACGGGACGGCTGCGGAGCGCGGGCGTCAGGCGATGGCGATCGGCGGCGCGCGCGACGCGTACGGGTGCGTGACGCGCGGGATGAACCCACGCTCGGTGCGCACCGCGTCGGGGGCGGCGGCTTGCGGGGCGACCAACGCGATGGCGAGCGATGCCGTCGCGGTGCCGCCCAGCGCGGCGGCCAGCAGGCAGGTGGGGCAGTCGTGCTGGGCGTTCGCGTGCAGGTCGGCCCGCGCGGACGCGGCGGCGACGTGCGAGAACTCGTGCGTGGTGGCGGCCGCCTGTGCCCCGACCAGCGCCAACGCCAGGCCCAGCACCCACGCGAGCGGGTGCCGTGCGATCCGGCGGCGAAGGGCGTGCAGCGACATGGGCGAAGGGACGGGCTCGGCACGCGCGATGAGGCGCGCAGGCAAACCGGAAGCTTAACGCATCGACGCTCCGGCCCGGCCGGCGCCCAGGGCCGGAAATCGGGCATCCGTCGCCCGGCTGGCTCACTTCAGGCGCGAGGCCCGAAGCGTGTGCTCATTGCTCGACGAACGCGCGCTCGATGACGTAGTCGCCGGGCTTGGTCGTGTTGCCTTCGTTGAAGCCCTTGGCCTCCATCATGGCCTTCAGGTCGCGCAGCATCTCGGGGCTGCCGCAGATCATCACGCGGTCCTCGGCCGGGTTCAGCGGCGGCAGGCCCAGGTCGGAGGCCAGCTTGCCGTTCTCCAGCAGCGTGGTGACGCGGCCGGTGTTGCGGAAGTCCTCGCGCGTGACCGTCGGGTAGTACAGCAGCTTGCCGCCGATCAGCTCGCCCAGGAACTCGTGCTCGGGCAGGTGTTCCTCGATGAAGTCGTGGTACGCCAGCTCGTTGACCTGGCGCGTGCCGTGCACCAGGATCACCTGTTCGAAGCGCTCGTAGGTCTCCGGGTCGCGGATGATGCTCAGGAACGGGGCGACGCCGGTACCGGTGGACAGCAGGTACAGGCGCTTGGCCGGCAGCAGGTAGTCGATCAGCAGCGTGCCGGTGGGCTTGCGGCCGACGATGATGGTGTCGCCCACCTGGATGTGCTGCAGGCGCGAGGTGAGCGGGCCGTCGGGCACCTTGATCGACAGGAACTCGAGGTGCTCCTCGTAGTTCGCGCTGGCGATTGAATACGCGCGCAGCAGCGGCTTGCCGTCCTCCTTGCGCAGCCCGATCATCGTGAAATGGCCGTTCGAGAACCGCAGCGAGGCGTCGCGCGTGGTGGTGAAACTGAACAGGCGGTCGGTCCAGTGATGCACGCTCAGCACGCGCTCTTCGTTGAAGGCACTCATGGTCGGGGTGATGGCAGGGGCTAGGGAAGCGGCCGCGATGTGCGGGGAAACCCGCTATTGTCGCAGAGGGTGCTTGCTCGGCGTCTGGATAAGCTCAAACGAAAAAGGAATTACGCGGCCTCGGCTTCGGCCTGGAGCCACGCGGCGAAGGCGCGCAGCGCCGGCAGCTCGGCCTTGTGCTCCGGGTAGATCAGCGAATACGCGCGCTGGCCGCTGACCGGCCGCGGCGCGATGTCCACCAGCCGGCCCTGGACCAGCTCCTCCTGCACGAAGAACGGCGGCGCCAGCGCCACGCCCATGCCGTGCACGGCGGCCTCGGTGAGCATCGAGAACAGCTCCATGCGCGGGCCGGCCATGGCCTGCGGCACGACCAGGCCCAGGCCGTCGAAGAACTGGCGCCAGGCGTAGGGCCGGGTGGACTGCTGAAGCAAGGGCAGGCGCGCCCAGTCGGCGGCGGTGCGCGGGGGCGTGGCCGCCAGCGACGGGCTCGCCACCGCGATCAGATCCTCGCTCATCAGGAAGCGCCGCTCGGTGCCCGGCCACGCGGCCGAGCCGGTCTCGCCGGCGTGGATGGCGGCGTCGAACGGGGTATCGGAGAACAGGAAAGGACGCGTGCGCGAGCTCAGGTGCACCAGCACGTGCGGGTGCGCGCTCAGGAACGCCGGCAGCCGCGGCAGCAGCCAGCGCGTGCCGAAGGTGGGCACCACGGCCAGCTCCAGCGAGCTGCCGCGGCCGCCCCGGGCCATCAGCTCCAGCGTGTCGCGTTCCACCTCGTCGAGGCGGGCGCCGACGCTGCGGCTGTAGGCCAGCCCGGCCTCGGTGAGCGTGACGCCGCGGCGGGTGCGGCGGAACAGGCGCACGTCGAGAAAGCCCTCGAGCGCGCCGACCTGGCGGCAGACGGCGCTCTGCGTCACCGAGAGCTCCTCGGCGGCCTTGGTGAAGCTCTGGTGGCGAGCGGCGGCCTCGAAGGCCTCGAGGGCGCCGGTGGAGGGCAGCTTGCGTCGCATGCCGCTATTCTACAAGTGCGTCTTGCGCACAGATCGGTGCGGATAAAGCGGTTGTTCGGGGTCTTGTGGCGACCTATAGTGACGCATCCATGCGAAAGACGCACGCCGTCTTCGTTTCCTTCACGCTGAAAGAAAGTCCGCCATGAGTTCCTCCCGCGCCAGCTTCCATTGGGACGACCCGCTCCTGCTGTCCGAGCAGCTTACCGATGACGAGCGCATGGTGGTGGACTCGGCGCGCGCCTATTGCCAGGACAAGCTCAAGCCGCGCGTGCTGGAGGCCTTCCGCCACGAGAAGACCGACGCGACGATCTTCCCCGAGATGGGCGCGCTGGGCCTGCTGGGCCCCACCATCCCCGAGCAGTACGGCGGTGCCGGCCTCAACTACGTCAGCTACGGCCTGATCGCCCGCGAGGTGGAGCGCGTCGACTCCGGCTACCGCTCGATGATGAGCGTGCAGAGCTCGCTGGTGATGGTGCCGATCAACGAATTCGGCAACGAGGCCACCAAGCGCAAGTACCTGCCGAAGCTGGCCACCGGCGAGTGGATCGGCTGCTTCGGCCTGACCGAGCCCAACCACGGCTCCGACCCCGGCAGCATGGTCACGCGCGCCCGCAAGGTGGACGGCGGCTACGCGCTGACCGGCGCCAAGATGTGGATCACCAACTCGCCGATCGCCGACGTGTTCGTGGTGTGGGCCAAGGACGACGAGGGCGCGATCCGCGGCTTCGTGCTGGAGAAGGGCTGGAAGGGCCTGAGCGCCCCGGCCATCCACGGCAAGGTGGGCCTGCGCGCGTCGATCACCGGCGAGATCGTGCTCGACGAGGTGTTCTGCCCCGAGGAGAACGCGTTCCCCGACGTGCGCGGCCTCAAGGGCCCGTTCACCTGCCTGAACTCGGCGCGCTACGGCATCGCCTGGGGCGCGCTGGGCGCGGCCGAGGACTGCTGGCACACCGCGCGCCAGTACGTGCTCGATCGCAAGCAGTTCGGCAAGCCGCTCGCGGCCAACCAGCTGGTGCAGAAGAAGCTGGCCGACATGCAGACCGAGATCACGCTGGGCCTGCAGGGCTGCCTGCGCCTGGGCCGCATGAAGGACGAGGGCACGGCGGCCGTCGAGATCACGTCCATCATGAAGCGCAACTCCTGCGGCAAGTCGCTGGACATCGCCCGCGTGGCGCGCGACATGCTGGGCGGCAACGGCATCTCCGACGAGTTCGGCATCGCCCGCCACCTGGTCAACCTCGAGGTGGTCAACACCTACGAAGGCACGCACGACATCCACGCGCTGATCCTGGGCCGTGCGATGACGGGTATTGCAGCGTTCTGATCATGACGGTGTCTCCGCGCGCGCTGCAAGGCGTCAAGGTTCTTGATCTTTCCCGGGTGCTCGCGGGCCCGTGGTGCGGGCAGTTGCTGGCCGACCTCGGCGCGGACGTCGTGAAGGTGGAGCGCCCCGGCGCCGGCGACGACACGCGGTCGTGGGGCCCGCCGTGGTTGAAGGACGCCAACGGCGAGCAGACGCGCGACGCGGCGTACTACTTCTGCGCCAACCGCAACAAGCGCTCGGTGACGATCGACATCGCGACGCCCGAGGGCCAGGAACTGGTCCGGCGGCTGGCGATGGAGGCCGACGTGGTGCTGGAGAACTTCAAGGTGGGCGGCCTCGAGCAATACGGTCTCGATCACGCCAGCCTGCTGAAGATGAAGCCGTCGCTGGTCCATTGCTCGATCACCGGGTTCGGCCAGACCGGCCCGTACGCGCAGCGCGCCGGCTACGACTTCCTGATCCAGGGCATGGGCGGCCTGATGAGCGTCACCGGCCGCGCCGAGGGCGAGGAGGGCGCGGGCCCGCAGAAGGTGGGCGTGGCGCTCACCGACGTGCTCACCGGCCTGTACGCCACGGTGGGCGTGCTGGCCGCGCTCGCGCACCGCGACCGCACCGGCCAGGGCCAGCACATCGACCTGGCGCTGCTCGACGTGCAGGTGGCCTGCCTGGCCAACCAGACCGCCAACTACCTGATCGGCGGCACGCTGCCGCGCCGCATGGGCAACGCGCACCCCAACATCGTGCCGTACCAGGACTTCCCGACGGCCGACGGCGACATGATCCTGGCGGTGGGCAACGACGGCCAGTTCGCCAGGCTCTGCGTGGTGGCCGGCAAGCCGGAATGGGCGGCGGACGAGCGCTTCGCCACCAACGCGGCGCGCGTGAAGCACCGCGCCGAGCTGATCCCGCTGCTGCGCCAGGCCACCGTGATGCGCACGACGCACGAGTGGATCGCCGCGCTGGAGGCGGCCGGCGTGCCTTGCGGCCCGATCAATCGCCTCGACGAGGTGTTCGCCGACCCGCAGGTAGTGGCGCGCGGGCTGCGCATCGAGCTGCCGCACGCGCTGGCCGGCACGGTGCCGGGCGTGGCCAATCCGATCCGGATGTCGGCGTCGCCGGTGGCCTACGACCGCGGGCCGCCGGTGCTGGGCGAGCACACGGCGGAAGTGCTGGCGCAGTGGCTGGGCGCCGCAGCCTGATTCAGGCGCCTTCCGAGTCCTGCTCGTCCACCGGATCCGGCTTGGCCGCCACGCGGTAGGCCTCGTTGGCCCATGCGCCGAAGTCGCCGTTGCGGCAGCGCATGCTGCAGAACGGCCGTGCCTCGTTCGACGGGCCGTACTTGCAGGGCTTGCGGCAGGCGGGGCAGGTGATGTCGCGTTCAGGCCCTTGCAGGCCCGGGGGAATGGCGGAGGCAGTCATGCCGGGGTCTCTCTCGACGACGTTCAGGCGCACAGGGCGAGTTCGAAGGCGCAGTCCTCGGCCAGGGGACGCAGCCGGCCCTCGCCGTCGGTCCTCATCAGGCGGATGGACACCATCAGCCGGTGGCCGCTGATCTCGGGCACCAGGTCGGCCTCGCGCGGCAGCTTCACGCGCAGCAGATGGTAGGTGCGCGCGGTGGGCAGGCTCTGCTGGTACTGGCCGCCGTTGGCCACCACCTTGTGCGGCACGCCGGATTCGCGCAGCAGGCCCAACAGCAGGTGCAAGGCCACCGACAGCGGCGTGAGCGTGTCCGTCCAGCGCTGCAGGTCGGCGCGGCGCTGCGCAGCCGGGTACTGCTGCCACGCGTAGTAGGCGGGCAGGTCGAACGCGCAGGTGCCGCCGGGAATGCCGATGCGGCTGCGGATGCTCATCAGCCACTCGTTGGAGGTCAGGGCCTGGCCGGCCTTGCCGGGCGACTCGTTGAGGTCCCTGAAGGCGACGTCGATGCGGCCGATGACGTCGTCCAGCGCCTCCTCCGAGATGGCCGGATTGCCGCGGTAGGCGTTGAGCTGCGACTTGTGGCGCTCCAACTCCTTGAGCACGTCCGACTTCAGGTCGGCGCGCGCGGCGACGTCCATGATCTCGAACATCGAGGCCAGCGCGTAGTGGTGGTCGACCGGGTCGTCGCGTGCGATGAGGCCGGCCATGCGGTCGAACAGGTGTTCGAGTCGGAGCATCGTGCGGATGCCCTCGTTGAACGGGTATTCGTATAGGACCAAGGCGTTCTTCAGGTTCGGCTGTGACCGTGATTGTTTCACAGGCGTTACGCCCTTCGCTCCCCCAAAGGTGCTCGTGCACGCAATCTGCAGCTTTGTCCTACAAGAACACGACAGTTGACGTCAGCTTTGCGCGGTCCAGGCCGCCCACAACGCGTCCGCCTCGGCCTCCAGCTCGGCCAGCGTGAGCGCCTCGTTGACGATGACCGCGTCGGCGATCGCGCGCCGCTGCGCGCGCGAGGCCTGCTGGGCGATGGCGCGTTCCACGGCCTCGGCCATCCAGCCCGAGCGCTGCACGACCCGCGCGACCTGCGTGGCCTCGGCGCAGTCGACCACCACCACGCGATCCACGCGCGCGCGCCAGGTGCCCGACTCGGTGAGCAGCGGCACGTCGAACACCACGGCCTGGCCCGCGCCCGCGCGGGACGCCTGCGCGCGCGTGGCTTCCCCGATCATCGGGTGCAGGATGGCCTCGAGGCGCCGGCGCTCGTCGGGCCGCGCGAAGACGAGGGCGCGCATCTTCGCGCGATCCATCGCGCCGTCGGGGCCGATCATGTCGGCGCCGAACGCGGCGGCGATGGCGGGGATCGCGGCGCCGCGGGGGGCGGTCAGCGCATGCGCGAGGGCGTCGGTGTCGACCACCAGGGCGCCGAGCGCGCCGAAGCGGCGCGCGACGGTGCTCTTGCCGCTGCCGATGCCTCCCGTGAGGCCGACCTTCAGCCCGATGCTCAGGCCGGGAGCTGGATGTTGGCCCATTCCAGCAGGGTGTTGGTGCCGACGAACATCACGATGATGCCCCCGGCGGCCAGGAACGGCCCGAACGGATATTGCGTGTGGCGGCCGTGGCGGCCCAGCAGCATGCGCGGCACGTTGACGCACAGGCCGGCGATGGAGGCGATCAGGATGACCGGCAGGACGGCCTGCCAGCCCAGCCAGGCGCCGAGCGCGGCCAGCAGCTTCAGGTCGCCGCCGCCCATTCCCTGGCGCTTCATGAGCAGCGCGAAGCCGCCGGCGATGGCCCACAGCGGCACGTAGCCGGCCACCGCGCCCCAGATGGCGGTCGGCAGCGGGATCGTCCAGCCGAGCGCCGCGGCCAGCAGCCCGCCCCACAGCAGGGGGTAGGTGAGGTCGTCGGGCAGGTACTTGGTGTCGAGGTCGATCAGCGACATCGCCACGAGCAGCGCCAGCGCGGCGCACCAGGCGAGCGCCGCCGGATTCGGGCCGAACTTCCAGGCCGCGGCCGCGAACAGCAGGCCGGTGGCCAGCTCGACCAGGGGATAGCGCACCGAGATGGGCGTGCCGCACGCCGAGCAGCGCGCGCGCAACGCGAGCCAGCTCAGGAGCGGGATGTTCTCGTACCACGCGATCTGGTGCCCGCAGGCGCCGCAGCGCGAGCGCGGCGCGGCCAGGCCCAGCGGGTCCAGCACTTCTAGGTGCGCATCGATGGTCTTGCCGGCCTCGACGAGCTCGGCGGGCTGCGGCTTGGCGAAGACCTGTTTCCAGACCTCGCCTTCGCCCAGCATGCCGCCGGTGTCGAGCAGCCACTCGCGCATCATGATGATGGGCTTGCGGTGGATGACCACGTTCAGGAAGCTGCCGACCAGGAGTCCGAGGATGCCCAGGACGATCGGCGAGCCGAACACGTCCCAGGGATTGGCGACGATGGATTCCACGGACGCCTAGACGACCTGGCCGATCTTGAAGATGGGCAGATACATCGACACGACGATGCCGCCGATCAGGGTGCCGAGCACCACGATGATGATGGGCTCCATCAGCGTGGACAGGCCCTTGACCATCTCGTCGACTTCTTCCTCGTAGAACTCGGCGGCGCGGGCGAGCATGTCGTCGAGCGCGCCGGATTCCTCGCCGATGGCCGACATCTGCAGCACCATCGTGGGAAACACGTTGGCGTTGGTCATGGACGTGGTCAGCGCGGAGCCGGCCGCCACGTCGCGCTGGATCTGCTGCGTGGCCTGCGCGAAGACCAGGTTGCCGGCGGTGCCGCCGACCGAATCGAGCGCCTCCACGAGCGGCACGCCGGCGGCGAACATCGTGGACAAGGTGCGCGTCCAGCGCGCGACCACCGACTTCATCACCAGGTCGCCGAAGATGGGCATGCGCAGCAGCAGGCGGTCCATGAAGAACTGCATCTTCTCGGATCGTTTCCAGGACTGGATGAAGATGTAGCCGCCGAGGAACATGGTGCCGAAGATCAACCACCAGTAGTGGATGAACACGTCGCTCATCCCCATCACGAGCAGCGTGGGGGCGGGCAGCTCGGCGCCGAACGAGGTGAACACTTCCTTGAACGACGGGATCACGAAGATCATGATGACCGTCAGCACGCCGAAGGCCACGACGACCACGGAGGTCGGGTAGATCAGCGCGGACTTGACCTTCTGCTTGATGGCGATGGTCTTTTCCTGGTACAGCGCCAGGCGGGCCAGCAGCTCTTCCAGGATACCGCCGGACTCGCCGGCCTCGACCAGGTTGCAGTACAGCGCGTCGAAGTACTGCGGGTGCTTGCGGAACGCCGACGAGAGGCTCGTGCCGGTCTCGACGTCGCTGCGGATTTCATTGAGCAGGCGCGTCATGCGCGGATTGGTGGATCCGCGGCCCACGATGTCGAAGGCCTGCAGCAGCGGCACGCCGGCCTTCATCATGGTGGACAGCTGGCGGGTGAAGACCGCGATGTCCTTCTGCTTGATGGACTTGCCGCCGCTCGTGCGGCGCTTCTTCACCTTGGTGACCATGATGCCCTGGCGGCGCATGCTGGCGCTCACCGCGGCCTCGCCCCCGGCACGCAATTCGCCGCGCACGAGCTTGCCGGTGCGATCCTTGCCTTCCCATTCGAAAATGAAATCCGGGGCGCTCTTCGCCGCCATTGCAGTAGCCATCAGTCCTCCAACCGCCCTGTCGGGCTGGGTTGCGCGATTCTGCCTTGGAGCAGGCGAGATTTGAACTCGAGTTGTAAGCGACTCATTCGTTCGTGCAGGAAATGACTTCCTCGAGCGTCGTGACGCCCAGGCGCACCTTCACCAGCCCCGATTGGCGCAGATCGCGCACGCCGTCTTCCTTGGCGCACTTGGCGATCTCGGGCGCGTTGCCGGCCGCCAGGATGATCTGCTGCATCTTCTCGGTGATGGGCATCACCTGGTAGATGCCGACGCGGCCGCGATAGCCGTTGTTGCAATTGGAGCAACCGACCGCGCGGTACGGACGCCACGTGTCGTCCAGTTCTTCCTCGGTGTAGCCGGCGTGCAGCAGCGACTTGCGCGGGTAGTCGGCCGGCACCTTGCAGCTCTCGCACAGCCGGCGCGCCAGGCGTTGCGCCGTGATCAGCAGGATGGACGAGGCGATGTTGAACGGCGCCACGCCCATGTTCTGCAGGCGGGTGAGGGTGGTGGGCGCGTCGTTGGTGTGCAGCGTGGACAGCACCATGTGGCCCGTCTGCGCCGCCTTGATGGCGATGTCGGCGGTTTCCAGGTCGCGGATCTCGCCCACCATGATCACGTCCGGATCCTGGCGCAGGAAGGATTTGAGCGCCGCCGCGAAATTCAGCCCGGCCTTGTCGTTGACATTGACCTGGTTGACGCCCGGCATGTTGATTTCGGCCGGATCCTCCACGGTGGAGATATTCACGCCCGGCTGGTTGAGCATGTTCAGGCAGGTATACAGCGACACGGTCTTGCCGCTACCCGTGGGGCCTGTGACCAGCACCATGCCGTACGGACGGACGATGGCCGCCATCAGGCGATCCTTCTCGGCCTGCTCGTAGCCCAGCGCCTCGATGCCCAGGCGCGCGCTGGACGGGTCGAGGATACGGATGACGATCTTCTCGCCGTACAGCGTGGGCAGCGTGCTGACCCGGAAGTCGATCGACTTGCTGCCGAACTTGAGTTTCATCCGGCCGTCCTGCGGGACGCGCTTCTCGGAGATGTCCAGCCGCGAGATGACCTTGATGCGCGACGCCAGCTTTTCCTTGATGGCGATCGGCGGCTGCGTGATCTCGCGCAGCTCGCCGTCGATGCGGAAGCGCACGCGGTAGTTGAATTCGTAGGGCTCGAAGTGCAGGTCGGACGCGCGCAGGTTGATCGCGTCGATCAGCATCTTGTGCAGGAACTTGACGACCGGGGCGTCCTCGACCTCGGTCGAGACCTCGGCCTTCTCCTGGCTGGCGGCCGAGTCCTCGTCGGTGACCTCGAACTCGAAGTCGGACGAGACCAGCGCCTCCATCGACTGGGTGGTGGTGGTCTGCTGGTCGTTGACCAGGCGCATCAGCTTGTCGTATTCGACGACGATCCACTCGGGCGCGAGCTGGGTGGCGAACTTGATGCGTTCGACGGCTTCCTGGTCGGTGGGGTCGGCGCAGGCGATGAACAGCCGGCCGCCGCGCTTGCCCAGCGGGAAGATGCGGTATTGGGAGACGAGCTTGGCGTCGACGATGCCTTGCGGCAGCGCCTTCGGGTCGACCGCGTCGAGATCGAGCAGCGGCACGGCCAGCGCGGTGGACAGCGCATGGGCCAGCGCGAGCGGCTTCATGGTGCCGGTCTCGATCAGCTGCGCCACGAACGAGTTGCGCTTTTCCGCGGCCGACTTGCTCAGGTCCTCGGCGGCCTTCGCGTCGATGCGACCGGCGCGCACCAGGATGCGCGCAACCCCCGAGAGGTTGGTTTGTGGTGCGTCGAGGAACGTATCAACTGCCATCGTCGAGTAGCCGCAAGGGGGGTTGTTGGGCACACGAATGCGCCGAATGGCGATCATCGCCGATGGATTAGGCGAAGTAAATCGTGAGAAGACCACGATACCCCGTCCGTTTCGCGCCGGCGTCAAAAGTATCTTGAATCGTCAGTTAATTCGCGGATTGAAGCGAAAGTAGATTCAGGAAGTAACTCGGGCGCCGAAATGACAAAAGGAGCCCGCGGGCTCCTTTTGTCGTTTTCCGGTCCGCGTCGACGGCGTCGATGCGACCGGCATGATCTGGTCGGGGTGAGAGGATTCGAACCTCCGGCCTCTACGTCCCGAACGCTGTCTGCCAGCCTCTAGACCTGCTCTTGTGACAGGAGTAGCCATTATACATCAAGGACTTGCGCGCGCCTTCGCACGGATTCGTTCCGTTTCGGTTGGTGGCAAACAAGGGTCGTTGCCACCAAATTGCCACCAAGTTGTGCGTATGGCGAACGGCGAAGCGGCATCCGGATCGGCACAGGAGCCCTGACTGCGGGACGGTTGCTGCATCCTCAACGACGCAAGATGGGCGAGATGGGCTGTTGGTCGAGGAACTGGCGATCGTTGCGGACGGGTACATAAACCGGTGTGCTAGACCCCGGATTGTAACTTCCGAGACACGCATGTCGCCCGTCGCCCCCTTCAAGCCGCTCACCAAGGAGGACGTCGCCGAGGTTCTCGGGGTGAGTACGCGGACCATCGAGAACTGGGTCAACGACGGGACGTTGCCGGCGGCGAGGAAGCTGGGCAACCGAGCCTATTGGCATCCCCGGACGTTCTACGAGTGGCTGGACAGGGCACTGTCGGGCCATGATGTGCCGGAAGCTGGCGGCGCCGTCGCGAGACCCGCGCCGCCGTCCGCGGGTGCTCACCTTGAGACAAGCGGCAGGGAGCGCCAGCCACGTTCGGTACGGCGATCCCAAGACGGAGTCGCGAATCTTCGGGCTCGCGACCAAGCCGCGTTGGACGCGCTGATTGCTTCGGACTAGGGCACAAGCCACCGCCGCCAGGGTCTTTTCGATCGCGAGATCTCCTCGCATTCGGCCAGCGTCAACGCTGTCGCTGCGTGGCACCGGTCAGCGGGCCGAATGCCGCCGGTCTGGGCGAGGATGTTCTGAATCGACGTGTTCGGCCGATCAAAGAGCTTGCCGATCTCCTGCAGCGTCCAGCCAACCTTCCAGCGCTCCCACATCTGCGCCTTCTGGCTGGGAATAGTAGATTCGTGGCCGTCGCTTCATCTGCAACACTCCTACCGCCGACGCGGTCGCCAACGATAGCCGACAGCCAGGCGATCAGCCCGAGCGACGAGTCTCGCGGACATAGCGGACGCTCTCGGCCTAGCAGGCCGCGGCTCAAGCTGGACGACCGCTCCTGGTCGAGTCAGCCGGCTGCATCCGACCCGAAGCAGTAGCACGCGCTGGCGCGGCATACGACGGTTCAAGGCTGCTCGCGTTGGTCGCCATTGGCTGCTTTAAGGACGGCTAGGGGCATAGATTCGACCTTGGCTCGTTCGAGTTGAACTCCCGAGGTGCTTCGTCAGCCAACACAGCCTATTGAGCGCACTCAATGGCTGTGTATGCATACAGCGACTGATAAACTGGGTGTATCGGCGGAGAACCAAGGACCACTTGAAACACCTCGATCTGCTCAACGAATTTCGTACCGCGCTGTCGCAGTTGGCGACCGAGGTGGAGGCAGCGTCTGCGATGCAGATGTACGACATCAACAAGGTTTGTGAAAACCTGATGCTCTGCGTGTTCCGGGAGATCTATGGGTGGCGCGACCTGCGCAACCTGAACGCCGCTGAAAGTGCGAACTTTCCGGGCATCGACCTTGCGGATGACAAGGCCGGCGTCGCCATCCAGGTCACCGCCACGTCCAACCTGGACAAGGTTAAGGACACGATCAAGACGTTCCTGGAGCATGGACTGGACAAGAAGTACCAGCGACTCATCATCTACGTGCTGGGCCGCCGGCAGGGCAGCTACTCGCAGGACGCCATCGATCGCGCGGCAGTCGGCCGGGTTAAGCTCAACGCGACCGACGACATCCTCGACTATCGCGACCTGTGCGGGGCTGCGGCAGAGGTCGGCCCCAAGCAGCTGGCGGCAGCGCTCGAAGTCGTCCGCGAGTACATGCGCGGCGGAGTGGCCCGGGGGCTCAGCGACGAGGATTTCGATCCGCCCGATTCGCCGCCACAGCGCGTGAATCTCAACCTGATCGAGATCTCATTCCCCTTGACGCTGTACATCGCCGACCTGAGGCTGGACATCGAGCCCTCCAAAGGCCGCAGAGGCCGCGGCGGGCGAAAGATGGTCAGGGAGGCCCTCCAGGCGTTTGACTTGCGACCACCGTCTGACTTCGAAGTTTCCAGCCGCCAATTGATCACGTTCCATCCGCTCGACGATGCCCACGGGCCCTTCGCCAATGTGATCGAGCTCGGGACGGTGACACCTCTCCGTCCGAGTGAGTTTTACGGGTTGGACGAGGACCGTGAGCGCGTCTTCAAATCCCTGCTGCGCCTCACGCTGCAGCAGAAGCTGTACAGGCACAAGGTGCAGTGGATGCACGAGGACAACCTCTTCATCTTTGTCCCGCGGGAGGAGGGTGACAACCTGCGTGAAGAGTCTTGGTTTGGCCAGCGCGCGTCGACACGACGCGTCTATGAGCGCAAGCTGAACCGCAAGGATCCGAGCAAGACCTTCCTCTGCAAGCACTTCGCGTTCAGCGCCGACTTCATTCTCAGCGCCGGGAAGTGGTACGTCGCGATCACGCCGGACTGGCACTTCAGTTTTGGCGCCGATTTCAGGCGGTCGGCCTACGCCGACGCGAACCTCGCCTGGTTGAAGCGGCAGGAGGTGAATCGCACAGTGGCGGACCACTTCAGGTTCCTGAACTCCTGGTTGTCCAGCCTGGATCAAGACGACTTCTTCGACTCGGCGAAGGGGCCCGCCACTTCGCTGGCGTTCGCTGATGTTGTGTCGTTCCCCAACCACCCGCACTTGCCTGATCACTCATGGCTCCCGTCCCGGGAAAGATCCGATGACGAAGGTGGTTCCGATGGCCTGTTCGAATCGCTATGAAGCTTGAACACATCGCGGAGCCCAGGCTCCAGTTCGCCAGCGGTGAACACGTTTGCCCCCGTCGCGGCATCGCGGCATTCGGTGCGTTTGACCGGTCCATGGGGACCAGGCGGACCGACGTCATTTTGGGTGGTGTCGGAAGTGCCACGTGCAACGAGGCGTTGAGCCGCTGGGTGGCAAAGTGCTCGACGGAAATCCCAGGAGATCCGGACGCGAACCAGCCCAACTTGCGCATCGGGTTTCCCGGTGTGAACTTGGGCCAAGGGTTCGACGCGGTACTGAAGTTCAGCGCGGACCTTGCGCGAACCATCAAGAAGAGCGAGATCGACGAGATCGTCGCCATCTCCGACCGGTGGGATCGCGTGACCAAGGCCATCGACCTCTATTACGAACACATCAAGTTCCTTGCCCAGAACCGGCCCGTCGACGTCATCGTCTGCGTCATCCCTGATGCGTTGTTCAAGGCGGTCGCGACGAACACGAGGGGCGCCGGCGAGGAGACCCTTGAGGCTAGCGTCGAGGTGACGTCCGAACTAAACTTCAGGCGGGCACTGAAGGCCCGGGCGATGCATCTCGGGAAGCCGCTTCAGCTCATGCGGGCCGGATCGCTGGAGAGCAACAAGAGGGGCCAGCAGGACGACGCCACGAAGGCCTGGAACTTCTGCACGGCCGTGTACTACAAGGCGGGCCCTCGCGTGCCCTGGAAGCTCGAGGCCGACGAGCATCGGCCCACCTCCTGCGCGGTGGGCATCGCGTTCTATCGCAGCCGGGACAGGCAGGTGCTGAACACCAGCCTCGCGCAGATCTTCGACGAGTTGGGCAACGGGCTGATCCTTCGGGGGACGCCGATCGACATGTCGCGTGACGACCGTGTGCCACATCTCACCGCCAACCAGGCCTACGACCTCCTGACGGCAGCCCTCAACGAATACCGGGTCGCGCTGCGCGCCTATCCGGCGCGGATCGTCGTCCACAAGTCCTCGAACTTCTCCGCCGACGAGATCGACGGCCTTACGCGGGCCGCGCGCGACCTGCGGATCGACACCGTGGACCTGGTGACGGTGATGGATTCGAAGCTGCGCCTGTTCCGGGATGGGCTTTACCCGCCGTACCGCGGCACGCGGGTCGAGATCGACGAGTCGAGGCACATCCTCTACACGCGTGGTTCGGTCTGGTACTACCAGACGTACACGGGTCTCTACATCCCCCAGCCGCTGGAGTTGCGTATCGTTCGCTCGGAGGAGTCCCCGTCCTTCATCGCCAAAGAGATCCTGGGCCTCACCAAGATGAACTGGAACAACACCCAGTTCGACGGCAAATACCCCGTGACCCTTGGCTGCGCACGAAAGGTCGGCGAGATCATGAAGTACCTCGAGGACGGCGACACGCCCCAGATCCGGTACGGCTTCTACATGTAGCGCTGCAGCTTCGGCCGACCACGACGTTGTGCCGCCGGCCGACCAGGCCGGCCGCAGCCGGCGGCGCGTCTGATGGGGTCATCGTCAAACAGATCCATGGGGTGTGCCTCCGGTGGCGGCAGCGTAGATTGGCACCAGCGTGTCCAGCAGCTCCTCGATGCCCAGCACCATCTCGCCGATGAGCGCGACCATGCTGACCGCCCCCTTGGAGAAATAGTGCTCCATGAGCTCGTCGAGATCGATCCCCTCAAGCCCCAGATTCATCGTGGTGATGGCGGTGAACAGCCCAAGTTCACGGGTGGAGTAGGCCGCAGAGTGGGCGACCATGTTCCTGTCATTTTTGTGCGCTGCCACGGCGTCAGCCAGTTTTTTCAGGGCACGGTGGACGTCCGGGTAGTCAGTGACAACGGCTCGTTCAACAAGCTTGTTCGCACCGACTTTCTCCAAATCCTTGGCGTCCATCACCAACGACGCGCCGACGAGTCGGTGCGCGCGATCTACAACGCCGGTGAGGCGAAGCAGGAAATTCTCGTGGTGGTACCTGTAGAGCTCGACGACGCTGGAGTGTGCCCTGTCCAGGTCCTCGATGAAGCTCAGTGCCAGGCGCAACGATGAGATGCAGTTGTCCAGCGCGTCGACGCGCTCAAGAACCTGCGCCGAATAGTGCTCCAAGGCGGTGGCGCTGAAATTGCCCCCGTTCTGCCCAGTCTTGTACTCGTGCAGACCCTTGAGGGCGTACGCCTTCATGTGCGGCAGCAGCGACACGAAGATCTGGTGATCGCTGAACAGGAGGCGCGGGGTCATGACCGGCTCACCCGCCGGAGCCAGATCCGTTGAAGCGTCGTTGTCGGTCATGTGTGGTCCCTCAGGGTGCCACCGCGTGCGGCGTGGCATGGATTGTGAAATCCACTTCAGCTCCTCGCGACCGGCATCGCGGCCCATTCGGTGGTGTAGGCGGGCGTGCGGCGTCCCTGCTTCGTCTCCCAACTGCCGTGCGGCGCGCGCCGGGCCTGGGCGGAGCCCATGCGCATTGTGCCCTTGGCCGGCGGTCGTTGATGACGTCCAGCGCCTGCATCAGCCGGGACCGGTCGCGCTCATCGTCTTCCAGGCTCAGCTCAAGCGGCCCCTCGGCAGCCTGCTGCAGGTCGGTCAGTATCACGCCGACCTTGGCCACGTTAAACCCGAGCTGGAAGATGGCGTGCAGGTCCTGGATGGTCGCACTGACGATGGCACCCGCATCTGCGCAGGGCCGGCGCAGTGGCACAACCCTCGAGCGGGAATACCGGGCGTCGCGCTTCCGGAACGGACTGGTACACGTCGCCGGCTTGGTGCTTTCGCAGGTTGACCACGAGCCAGAGACTGTCTGCGGCATTCGCTGAATTCAAACCGTGAGTGACCAATCTCGGGCGTCGATTTCGTCCTGCCGTATGACCGCACCTGGTGGCGAACCGGACCTCCATCCGCGCGAGCTCAAGGGCTGCGACGGGTCGGATGCAGCCGATCGCCGTCCCGGGAAGCGATCGCTTGGCCGACCTGCAGAGCCGCCCGGCGGAGCTGCGACAGCTGCGGCCGCGAGAGCGGTCGTGGGCTTCAACCGCTTGGTCGTCGGCTCGCGCCCTGCAAAGCGGACGATCACCGTCCTCATCCCGCGGCCGTAGGTTGGCTTGGGGCGGCGACAGCCTTTTGCGGGCAATGCCGACAATGACGTCGGTGCTCTCAATCACGATGTTCAGCGAATTCGCGTACGGCGGCAATCAATGTGCGTTGTCTCGTTGCAGCGAGCGCTGTTCGGCCTAGAAACCCGGTATTGCGATTCTCCACTCGTTGTGCCGAATCACCGGATTAGCGCCTAATCCCGAGTCGATTCGGACGCCAAGCTGAGAGAGCTGAGCGACAACATTCAGTAGTGCTACGGGGGCATAATGCGGTTGTCGCAACTGATTCGACATCTCAGTAGCAAACGCGCTCACGGTGGGAATTGTGCCTGCCCTGTCGAGCGCCTCCGCGGCCAAGAAGAATGCTGCCTGCTCGGGGCTGAGGGACACTGTGCACGCTCCAAGTAGGCCGACCAGAACGGCAGCCATGTTTGATATGGTCTTGTCGGTGGAAACAGCCGAGATCAGGACCCCTGCCAGTGTAAATACATTGACGTGGTTACCGGAGGTGCGGATAGCCTGACGGCTTTTCCTGCCTACGACAACCAGCTCCAAGACGAGAGGCTCGTCTACAGGAACGGCCACTTCTATCGCGCCAGATTGCAGGATCGCAAGTGGGAGATCGACAAAAGCGCCGGGCTCGACGCCTGCTGCTTTTAGCGACGAATAGACAAACGCCGGCAGATTGTCCTTCGTGATAGCACGCGTCGAGTCCTCCTTGGAGACGATTCCGGTGCCGAGTCGAGCTGGCGGACTGTCATTTGGGATGCCACACATCCAGTCCTCCTGAGAGAAGAATCCGGTGTCGGGCCTATCCAGCGTACCGACTAGAACTCCGCGATCCAGGAGGCGATTCTGCTGCTCGCAGGAAGTCTCGGGAAGCAGCGCACAGGAGTGGCAGGCAGCAAGGTTGCAATTGTCGGGGCCTTGACCAAGGCTCTCGATGCAGACAGGGTCGCTCGAGCACCAGCGAGCACGGTCGACAGCGCGCGCGATTGCGGGTTCGAGCAAGGCGGGAGATCCCATACGAACCAGACCCCCCATCGTTCCCTCGGAGTCGCCCGCCGCCGTGTAGATCAGCACTCCGCTCATTCGGGGATGCTCGTCCGAGAAGTAGATCCGCTCCCGCAAGGAGGAGGAGCCGTAACCGCAATCGAATGTGAGCTGGTTGATCAGGGCGTGCGCAAACGTGTGGAGCAGGACGAACTTCGGCTCCACATCGGACGCGTGAGTCTCCCGACGGCTTGCCTGCGCATGCACGTTCCTGTTCACCTGAACCAGTCGTTCACGGTGGAACGCCCCATGCGCGGCCTGCCAGCGATCCAGCTTCGCGCTATCAAACACGAGGAAGATACCTTCCCCTCGAACCACGACCGCAGGGAGCCAGTTCTTCCGCGCCCGAGAAATAAGCTTCCAGCGCTTGTCGGAATCCTGCGACGACGCGGCAAAAAGCCGGCTGTAGCCGACGAAAGCGCGGGTCTCACGCAGCTTGTCGAGCAGCGCGATCCGACTGAATCGATCTCGAACCACAGGCTCGTACGAGTCCATCGAGTGGCTTCGAACCAGGAGGTTGATCTTCGGCATGCCCTCCTGCCCGTCGCGGCAGAAGGTCGCGTACTCCTCGAAGCGGAACGCCCCCTCAGCGACTTCGGCGCCGGCGGTCTGCCCATCGCCCGGCAAGTCCTCGAGTCTCGTCTCGAGCCAGTGGTTGATCTGGGCAACGAGCAACGCGGGATCTATCTCCCAATCGGAGACGAGCGATGCGCTGATCACCTCGCCGATCATCGCCGCCGTCAGACAACCGTCGTTGTTCTTTGCTCTCATGGCGAGCAATGTGGCCGTCTGACGATGCTGGGTCAGTGCCTCGTGCAGGACATGCTTGTTCGCAGCATCTGCGAGGAGGGCAGGGTCGACTTCCGATTCAGGTCGTCGCCTCTTGAGCATGAGGCTCACCGCCTTTCGCGAGAGCGTTCCTCCCTCGGAGAGGATCGCGGCGTTCAGAAGCTCCTGCTTGAACTCGTGATCTTCAAGGATGTCCAGAACGTCCTGAGGAAATGCGGCATCCTTCACCTCGGGGATGTAGATGGAGCTTCGGACATCGGAGAAGTACAGGTTGCTCGCCCCGCGCAGCACGGCCTGCAGCTTCTGCGGACATGCTTCGCCAGGGTCGTCACCGCCATCACCGATGCCCAGTGCAGGTACCTGCGAGTCGCATTTCACACCAAGGTCGCCGCCGAAGGCGCCGGTCAGGGAGCGGCGCTTGATCTCGACAACACCGTCCGCCTGCTGGCGCTCGGCAACCACGATGACCCCGGCGATCGACGCCGAGCCCGTGGAAAGCAGACGAAGCCAGCGGTCCGATCGCGTGCGGTTCCATTCTTCGGGTTCGAGGCCGAGCCACTCGATCCACGGAAAGTCCCGCATGTGTCCGTCGCGACAGACCGTGACGAATCGCACCTGCACGGTTCGGCGGGCCTTGTGTGTCTTGCCCTTTTCGCCGCCGCTTCCCACTGGCCCGCTGCATTGCGGTGCTGATCGATCCTGGTACCTGGTTTCGAACATTCGTCCGCACCGAGGGCAGGAATGCCAGAGCGGGAACCGGAGGAAGGGCAGCTTCAGCCCCACGTTCACCGCCTCCGTCGACCCCGCACCGTTCGGCGTGCGGAAGTCGGGCGGCTGCACAAAGAAATCGACTCCGAGGCGCCGGGCCAGCCTGGGTTCGTCCTCGACCTTGAATTCGCGATGCTCCGGCTTGGCGGGATCGAACGGCCACGCGTCCAGGCCGGCGTGCACGAGCGAGACTGGGCCAGGGAAGTCGATGAGCGCACCGATGCCAAAGGGCGAGATCGCCTGGGATCGGCGAACGGGTCGGTTCATAGTTGGGCTCCGGGAGTCGGAATGTATGCGTCGGTGACGTCGGCCTCGCAGCTGGCGTCGACATTTCGAAGGGACGACATCGTGGCCCAGCTGCGGTGATTCCACTCGGGACGCTCCGCACTTCCTGCAGGATGCATCAGCGGGGCGTCCTCGGGCGGCGGTCCGAACCTGCCGTAGTCGACGGGGCTCCATGCCTTCCACTCATCGAGCCTCTGCTGCAGCTTCCGCATCACGGAGTTCTCTTCGTGGGGTGCAATAGCGAGGACTCGATCACGAATGATTCCCTCGACCCTGGCACGGAGCGCGCTTCCTGCCTTCAGCGGGAACGGGTCCGGCAGGGATGCTTCCTGCTCGCGGTTGCCCATCTGGCGAACGAGTGCAACCAGCAGACCATGCAGGGCACGATCCACAGCGGGAGGGCTGAACGGCGTGACGCTGGTCGGCTCGACCTGCGCATAGAGCTTCTGGTGGTAGGCCCTGAACTTCTCGTAGTGACTTCGATCTCGCGCCTTGGTCTGGCCGTAGATCACGACGACGAGGCCGGGCTTGCTGGTATCGCGACCAACCCGACTGGACACCTGGATGTACTGTGAAGTCGTCTTGGGCTGACCTACGATTGCCATCAGAGACAGCCGAGGGATGTCGACTCCGACCTCGATGATGTTCGAGGCCAGGCACGCATCGACGGGCGTGGGGATCGAACTTCCCTCGTGCTTCCCCTCCCGATTTGAAAGGCGCACCTCCAACTGCTCGAGGAGACGCGGGATGTGGTCTCCGCGAATGCGACTTGTGAGCTCCTCTACCCGGAACATCTGCCTGATGCGCGAGTAGTCCACGCCATGCCGCCCGAGCATCACTCGCAGGTACTCGCGCGTGTCCGCGGAAAACAGCGTCAGCGCACCACCAAGTTCCCTGAGCGAGTTGAAGAAGACGAGGAGCGTCCACCAGGGATCGACGTCTGCGGGCTCGCCATCGAGGAGAGCGGCACTCTGCATCAGCGTGGCAAAGATTCTTGCCTCGGATGTCTGGACCGAGCCATGAGCTGGTGCCAGCACGCCCGCGTAGAGCCGACCGGGCAGGGGGGTGCCGTGCTCGTCGACTGCTTGGCGGGCAAAGAACGAGTCTGCTGCATCGAGTCCGGCGGGCGGGAACAGCGCTACAGAGCTTCGCGCATAGAGCGACTTCACCTGTTCGCGTGCACGACTGATCGTGGCTGTCGACGCAACTACCTTGGGAAGGATGCCCCCGCCCATCGGATCGACGCACAAGGCCTCGATGACGGCTTCGTAGGCGCCCACCATCGAACCGAGCGGCCCGGAGATCAGGTGCAGCTCGTCCTGGATGATCAGGGTTGGCGGGATCCCCTTGTGAAGTCCGGCATCGTCGAGACCGAAGATCTTTCTCGCAGCAGGATCCCACGCGAGCATTGCGAACTTGTCCACCGTGCCGATCAGAAGATTCGGGGGATGTTCCAGGAGATCCTCATCGATCACGACGATGGGAAGTGGCGGTCTTGCCGACCCCGGGTGGCCGCCGAACTCGCACGCGTCGTCCGCGCACCTGTACACCACCGTGTCGCCGGAGGGCGAGCGTTCCTTGGAATATCCGAGAACTTCGGAACGGGTCGCGCCACCTCTGGGTCTGCCGAAGCCTTTGGATCGCCTGGGTTCGTCGTGAGATGCCTCGTGCGGCCCGAACTTGGAGGCGCACCATGGACAGCGAAGCAGCACGTACGGGTTTTCCGCGTCGGGGTCTCTCGTCAGCGCACGCAGCTTTTCGAGAGCATCTGCGCGTCGATTCGGCGTGGCTGATCTCCCGACCCACAGGCCGATTCGGAAGGAGCGGTCCCCAAGCTTCTCGACGTCCCTACGGCGGATGCTCTCCATCGCACAGAAGAGGGTGGCAGCGCGCTGAAACTGCTGCGCAGTCAGTAGCCTCAGCGTATAGCGCATGAGTACGTCAACGCCTGTAACCTCCTCCTTGGAGAGGGCGTTGAAGAACACCGTGAAAGCCGTCAACCCGAGATAGGCCTCGGTCTTGCCGCCGCCGGTCGGGAACCAGATTAGGTCGACGGTCTTTCGGTCGGCGTGAGATGGTTCGACGATGCCTCGAAGCGACATCAGCAGGAATGCGATCTGGAACGGTCTCCAGTAGCCCTGGGACTGGTTTCTCGCTGCGGGCTCGATCCTGGCGATCGGCTTGTCCCATGTCAGTCTCTCCGCCGCATCGCGTTTCGGAAGCCGAAGCGGCTGACGCGATCTCAACTGCGCGATCAGCATCGCCTCGTTTGCGAGCCTGAAGGCGCGTCTCGTCAAGTCGCCCTCAGCTCCTGGCGTGTTCAGAAGCTGCAGGCCGCCTTCAATGCGGTCAGCGCAATCTCGACACAGATCGATCAGCGCCGTTGCGGTCGGCCGGTCCTCCAACGGGACAGTTGCCGTGACCGAGCTGAGCTCCTCGATCCATCGGCGGTATTCGTTGATCAGAGTGCGAACATCGCTCAGGCCGTCGTCATCGGGATCAAGGCCGGCGAGACAGCGCATGCTGGTGCGAAGGCTTCGCGTTCTCCCGTCTTCCCCTTTCACGTACAGGTCAGCGCTCGTCGCCGGCGTCTCGAAGACGGGCAGGACATCTGTCCAGACCTCGGAGACGCGGCCGGGACGACCATGAATCCAGTCGGCGCCGCACCCGTGCCCGATGGCAAAGGTGCGACTCTGTCTGTAGAGCACACGGTTGACGTTGTCGTCGGCCAGCGGATCCTCGTCGCGGAATTCGCCCGTGAGGTAGTCCGGGTACGAATCGATCGTCGCCGCTCCGGACAGGCTCGACACGCGCAGACCGGCCTGGAACAGGCTCAGCGAGTCGAGCTCCTCACGCTGTGCCGTCGCGACATTGACGATGGACGCCGTGACAAGTCGGTGATGCTCGGAGGGAGCGCCGGGCCAGCTGCGGGAGACGATCACCATCTCCAGTTGCAGTCCTGCTGCATCGATGGGGCGCCGAATCGGATGCTTCGCCGCGAGCAGTTCCGCGCCCGAGACCGACACCCCCGGCATCTTGCCGGCGGCGTCGACAGCCGCGTGCCTCAGCCACACCCGGCGCGAGAGTCCGGGCTTCCCGATTGCGGCCCCCACAATCACCGTTAGAGGCCTGTAGACACCGCATGCGCTGTCCACCGTTCGATCCGCGGCAATGCGCCCGACGCTGACCAGCTCGATGCGATACCCGGCATCCCGGTCGGAAAGATCGGAGAGGAAGCTCAACCCGAGCGCAGACGGCCGAAATGCGTTCGCCAGGGTGATGCCTTGCTCGTCCGGATCCTCGGACTCGGCGGTCGCGGCCAAGCGGTTTCCGCCATCTGCCTTTGCCGAGTCGTCATCGAGTGCGGCTCCTTCCGGTACCAGATCCTTGGCATCTGCAACGTCGTCGCCACCTGCCTCCGCAGCGACCTGCGCAAGCAGCTCGTCAGTGCCCTGAGGAAAGAGGATCCCCGCGCCGAAGCGCTTCGTGGGCGGATCCTGCCAGACGATCTCTTCGCCGTTGAGCTGCTGTCGTGCGACGCGGAATTCCTCCCACGTCATCGCCTGCTTGTCGACAAGTCCCACCTTGTTGCCGGCCGGATCCGGGCCGACGATCTCGGCGCGCAGCCGCGCCAGCATCGTCTCGCGGTTGGCCAAACTCGTCTCGAGCGTCGTCATCTGGAACCTTCCCGCATCAGCGTCTTGTATCCGTCCATCAGCAATCGATCGTAGGGACCGCGCGCTCGATCGTTGATCAGCATGGTCAGGCTGTGTCGCGCGCGAGTCATGCCGACGTACAGGAGCGACTTGCCGTGAGCGTCGTCGACCGAGTCAATGTCGGTCAGGACGATCGCCGCTGCCTCGAGGCCCTTGAATGAGTGCACGCTGGCATACCTGACCCCGACAACGTTGGACACTTCGCTCTTGTACGGCGTCAGGCCGAGATCGCCGCTCGAAGCGGCCAGTCCGGCGGCACACGAGGAAGCGTCCGCGCGCGTCGAAAGGACAACGATCTGATCGGGAGGGAACTTCTTAAGCAGGCGCTTGAGCGTCGCCGCGAGCTGCTCGACCTGGTGCGAGGCGGACCTGTAGAACACCGGGTCGACGTCGGATGACTCTGTGTCCGCGAGGACTCGGCTGTATCCGGGCGCGAGGCCGCTCGTCAGCGTCACTGCCTCGGCGATCCGCGGCGAGTTTCGGCAGTTGATCCGGAGGGGCGAGGTCGTGAAGATGGCCCCAGCCCTGGATTTCAGACGGTCGAGGCCGGCCTGCCCGTCGAGGCCGGCGTAGATGGCCTGTCTCTCGAAGTCGCCGAACACCGTCCATCGGCCAGCCGACAAGCCACCGCGCGTGATGAGCTCGAGGACGTCGAGCATCGCATCCGAGAGGAGATCCTGTGCCTCGTCGATGATCAGGACGTCGTGAGCAGGGAACGTCGATTCACCCGTCAGCAGAGCCTCCGTGGCACGCAGAGGGAGTTCCACGGCCCAGAAATCAGGCTCGGGTCTGTCGGGCACAAGCGAATTCTGGAGGCCGAGCATCAGTCCCGAGAGCGTACCCACGTGAAACGAGACGCCGAGCGCTCGTGCCTCTTCCGCGACCACGGCCGTCTCGCGCTTGAGCCACGACCCCAGCAAGTTGTTGAAGCAGACCAGGATGGTGCTTCTTCCTGCCCTCACAGCACGTCGTGCGGCCTCGATCGCCAGCAGAGTCTTTCCTGTGCCGGCCGGCCCCTTGAACAGCACCCGATCGTTCTCGGCGAGGAGGTCCAGAGCGACGAACTGCTCCTCGGTGAACCGGCGGATGGATTGCTCCGCCAAATCCAGGGCCATGCCTCCGATCGCCGCATACTCGAAGTCTCCTCGCATCAATGCAGTCATCGATTCCAGATGCCGCGCCGTCGGACGGCTGCGCTCGCCATACCAGGCGAGCTTCGGGCGGATTGCAGCGAGCTTGGAATGCGCGCTTTCCAGAATGCGTTCGACGATCCGCGAGATCGGATTTCTGAGCAGAGCCGACTTCGTGATCACCTGCCAGGGATCCCACTCGAGCGACCGCTCCTCGAATTCGATCTCGGTGAAGATCACGGCCGAATAGAACACCAGCGGCGCCAGGCTCGCATCCCGTCGGAAGAGGTAGTCGCGCAGGGAGTGAGACGCTTCGCTCGCTTGTCTGAAAGGGCCTACCGGCGATGTCCTGGGCGGGTTGTACTCGTATGTCCACAGTCCCTCGTGTCTGCTGACGCCGCAGCCCTTGACCTCGATGCACAGAACGCCAAGTCCCGGTACGGCGACGACGAGATCCGCTTCGCCCTCGATCCGGACAGAATGGCGGCGGATGTCGAAGGAATGGAAGACGATCCAGTCCCGGGTACCTGGGTCGTCACGGAGCTTGCGGAAGATCAGCTGTTCGCCCTTGGGCGACTTCGCCGAGATCTGCGGCGGAATCATTCGAGCCACTAGGACACCTTCACGGGAACGAGATGGAAGAGCCGCGAGAGCGGTACTCGCACCGAGGACACGTCGACAGCCGATACCCTGAGAAGTCCGATGCTCCCCGCCTCGAGTCCCGGCAGCTGTATGGACTCGACCACGTCCACGCGCGAACGGGCTGCGACGAGCATGTGGACCCGTTCCAGCAAGGCCTTGCGAATCTCGGATGCAGCGCGCTGGTGGAAGTTCTTCAGCCGTTCCATTTCAGCCCACTTGTCCAGGGCGTATTCATCAGGCGAATCAGAATCCAGGCCGACCTGAAGGTCGCTCAGGGCGCGCATCAACGCGCGAAAGGTCTCGACATCGTGCGGGGCGATCACGACGTCGCTGGCCCACGTCCAGAGATAGCTTGCGGAGCGCAACTTCAAACCGGCTTCGCGTGCACGTCGCGCGACAATCCCTTCGCCGTGCAGCTTGAGCGCTCGGAAGAGATCGCCCTTCCAGGCCGTCGCAGCGTCCCGCAATGAGGCTTGCCCTTCGCGCTCCATCATCCGGTCGGCCACTTCGTCGAGATAGTCGCCGCTCCCTCGAAGTCTCATCATCACGAGATCCCGCTCCTCCAGGTCCCGTACCGGCTTGCGCGGCAGTTGACCGGCCTCCGTCAGCGGCTGGTCGGGCCTGTCCAGCGGTCGAGAGATCTCCACCACGCTGCCCTCGTCCGGAAGGAAAGTGCCGCTACCATCGGCGAAGAGCACGAAACGCGCGGGCACCGTGACATCTCTTTCCGAGAGGGGCGCTCCTCCGGCATGCTGATTGCGAATTTCCTTCCAGAAGGTGTCGTTCGCCCATTGATCGAGAGGCTGATCCTCGAGGTCCTCGACGACCTCGACATCGACCGCTTCCGAAGTCCGCGTCGCTCGGCGGAACCTTCCATCGATCGGAAGGCTCGCCGGCTCTGGAGCGAACACGTTCTCGCGTCGATAGGCAAGCAGCACCACATCTCGGGCTCGCCCGCCATGTATGAGATCGATCGCGATAGGCGTGGAGGCGAATCGAAGCGTGCCGGGGATGACGATGACTGCAAAGCCGCTGCCGGCGATGTCCTTTCGTGTCCTGAGAACCGTGCAGGCGCCAGCGGGAAAATCCTGCGACGCGTCAACCGTAGCAGGCCAGCCTGGAGTCAGGCCGCCCTGGAGTCCTGCGAACACCCCGGCGCCATCTTCCTGCCCGGCCAACTTCGCGAGCGTTTCCAGGAACACTTCGCGCTTTGGGTTCGACCTGGAGGAGACGAGAGATGCAATCACGTCGGAAAGTGCCCTGACTGTTCCGGAAACCGAAGGCACCGCTTCCGTCTGCTGCACTAGCTTCTCGATCATGGGCTTAATGTCCAGTCGAGGGTCATCGAATGACAGCAGGGTCTGCGAGATTGTCGACTTCAGGAGCCAGGCCGTCCTGGCGAGCTGCTTCTGATAGTCGTCTTCGCGATCCACCAACGAGAAGATGCGAGCGCAACAGCCGGCGATGTCCGAGAAGCGGGGATGATCGATGACGATCTTTCTCACTCGACAAGATCCGGCGTTCGCGTATCGTCCGTCGATGACATCGAAGAGCGAGCCTCGTTCCGGCGCGTGCATTCCGGAGACGGTTTGGTCAGACGACGTCACGCGCGACTCCCATGTCCTGATCGTGCATGCCGAAGGCGAACACCTCGATGCCCGGAGGAACTTCGCCGACCCTTGCATTTTGAGTCCAGCCATGAACTCCAGAATCCGTCGCGTGACTCAGGAACGGCCGGAGCTCATGCAAGACCTCCTCGTCGTATTCCGAATGCGTCACCAGGACGACGATGCTCCGGGCCTTCAGGTATCCGAGTTTCGACACGGCCGTTGCCCCGTCCAGGACGGTCACACCATCGGGTGCGTCATGGACGATCTCCGTTCGAGTTGATGCCACCATGAGCTTTCCGTGTTCCCGTCCTTGGACGTCGGCAATCGAGAGCGCGTCAAGCATCGGAACCGCGGGCTTCTGACGGGCGCGAAGTTCAATCCCTTCCAGGTCCAGCAAGAAGCTGGTTCGTTCGGTGACAACGGTGCTGTCCGCCATCGGGGAGCGCGACCACGCCAGCGACGAGTCGCTGTTGAGCGCCTGCATGAGGCTGGCCGCCGACGTCAACCTTGCGTCTGCACGAGCGGATACGGCGCCCAGAGTGACACCATAGGAGAGCGCCGTCTTCCTGGGCAGGAATGTCTTGTTCCCCTTGGGCCTGCCCTGCGAATCCACTTCGTCGATGATGAGGAAGTCTCCACCGTCCCCGGAGAGCAACGAAGCGACACGTCCGGCAAATCGTTTGGACTTCACGCCGTTCGGACTCCGCCAGTGCACAGAAGTGCCCACCGGCAATCTGCAGAGCGCCTCCCAGTCGAGGGACTCATCGTGCATTCGAGCTGCTGCACACAGCGCGCCCAAGCTGACGAAGGCCGAGGCAAGAGGACGCGTCGGCAGACGCACGATGACCGCGCGTCTGCCGGACTGTGATGTCTGTTCACGCATCCATTCGCCGAGGCTCATGAGCCAGTCAGCCCATGGCGGCAGCTCCCGCTCACTCGCGCCGATGACGATCTGCAGCCGCCCTCTGTACGGGGCTCCGTGCTCATTCGTGACGTCCTTCATGGGACGGGTCTCTCCCTTGAAATCCTCGCGTTCTCCGCTGGTAGGATACTAGAGGTAACAAATCGAGCGCCTGACACCGAAAAGAAAAATTTGCGGTAGATGCGGCTGGAGCTTCAGCAACCGGAGGGGAACGTTTTGGACGACGTGGTTCTGCAGTTCAGAAGCGACTTGGTGTCGCAGGCCCGGGGTGAATTCGGCGGACGGGATCCCGAAGCCGGATTCGTTGCTGTCGCCGGCCGCATGCTCGAGGAGGCCGAGGAGGTCGTGGACTTCATGCCTTGTCCCTTCCGTGGATCGGGCACGCGTCGACGAAGCCTGGGGGTCGACGGATACGCGTTCGATGACGCCGACGGGTCGCTTCGTGTTGTGATCGCTGATTTCGGGGGTGAGGATCAGCCTCACTCGGTCACGCAGACTTCCGCGAAGACGGAGTTCAACCGGCTCATTGCGTTCATCGAGGAGACGTTCGCAGGAAACGACGACCATCTGCCTGCAAACGAGGATCCGGTGGTTGACTTTGCCGATCTTCTCGCCTCGCATCGCGCAGCAATTCCCCGCCTGCGGCTCTACCTCGTGACCGACGGCATCCTGAGTGACAAGCTCCGTGACTGGCCCGACGCGCTGGTTGCCGGGATTCCTGCCGAGTTCCACATCTGGGACACGACGCGGTTCGCATCGGCGCTTTCGAGCAGGGGCGGGCGGGAGGCCCTGACGGTCGACTTCTCGGACGTGGCCGAAGGCGGCATCCCTTGCCTCAAGGCGAGCCTGAATCAGTCACGGTACAACGGCTACCTCTGCGTCATTCCCGGCGAAGCGCTTGCGCGAATCTACGACACCTACGGAAGCAGACTGCTCGAGGGAAACGTGCGCTCCTTCCTGGGAAAATCGACCAAGGTCAACAAGGGCATCAGGGAGACGATCCTCCATACCCCGGAGATGTTCTTTGCCTTCAACAACGGCATAGCTGCCACGGCCAGTTCCGTGGTGGTCGAGGCCACACCGGACGGCCCTCGCCTCAAATCGGCCACTGACCTTCAGATCGTCAATGGTGGGCAGACCACGGCGTCGTTGACTTTCTCCCGACGCAAGGAGGGTGCAGATCTCTCCGGAATCTTCGTGCAGATGAAGTTGTCAGTTGTCGGGGACGAGCTCTCCGGGGAACTCATCCCGAAGATCTCGGAGTACGCCAACAAGCAGACCAAGGTGTCGGACTCGGACTTGTTTTCGAACCACGAGTTTCACCGACGGTTGGAGGAACTCTCGCGCAGGATCAAGGCTCCCCCGAAGGCCGGTGCCCAGCGCCCGACGGCTTGGTTCTACGAACGCGCCAAGGGCCAGTACAGGATCGAGACGGCCAAGATGAGCCCGGCCGAGAAGCAGCGCTTCGAGGCGGAAAATCCCAAGTCTCAGCTCATCACGAAGACCGACATCGCCAAGGTGGAGAACTCCTGGCGATGCATTCCTCATGACGTCAGCAAGGGCGCCCAGAAGAACTTCGACGTCTTCAGCAAGTTCATCGTCGCGGAGTGGCTGTCTCGCCCGCTGGAGTTCAATGACGATTATTTCCGAACCGTGGTTGCCCACACCATCGTGTTCCGTGAGCTTGAAAAGCTGATCCCCGCCCAGAAGGACTGGTACGACGGCGGCTATCGCGCGAACGTCGTGACCTTCACGATCGCGAAGCTGGCGACCATGATTTCGGAAGCGGCCCCGGGCAAGAGCCTTGATACCCCCCGAATCTGGAAGCAGCAGGGCATCTCGGCGGCAATCACCGAACAGCTGAAGCTGATTGCGCGAGCGATGTACCAGGTGATCACGTCGCCCGAGCAGGGCCTCGAGAACGTGACCGAATGGGCCAAGAAGGAGCTTGCCTGGCAGCGGGCGCAGAGCAAGCGCGTGGAGCTTCTGCCCGAGTTCGAGGCCGAGCTGATCTCGAGAGAGCAGGTCGATGAGATCCGCGGCGACGCGATCGAGACGGCTCGGATCGATCGCGGGATCTCCGACATCTCTGAGGTCGTGGCCACCAAGCCTGCGAAGTGGCGAGAGACACGCCAGTGGGGCCTCGACAACAAGCTTCTGACGGGCAAGGAGGAGCAGCTGCTGCTCATCGCGGCCACGCCGGGAAAGATCCCTTCCGAGCGACAGGCGGCCGCGATACTTCTGATCCGACGGAAGCTTCTGCAGGAAGGGCTCGCGGCGTCTGCTTGATCACCGATCGATGATGCCTTGGACTCTTCCAGCGCATCGTCGGGCGGTCGGCCGCAGTATTTCAGCCGGACGAGATGTCGGCCGCTGAAGCAGTCCAGCCGCCGACGATCTTCCAGAAGATCTCGTCAAGCGCGAGTTCGGACGCCAGCTGACACTCCCAGACCGTGAGCACGTTCCAGCCGAGCGCCTCGAGCTCACCGCGCACGCGGAGGTCTCTGCTCACATTCGCCGAGAACTTGCCGTTCCAGAACTCTGTTTTGGTTGCCGGTGTTGTCGCAAATCGGCATTCCGCATGACGATGCCAGAAGCAGCCGTGGATGAAGACCACCGTACGGTATCGCGGGAGAACGATGTCCGGCGACCCGGGAAGCTTGCGCGCGTTGGTGCGGAAGCGCAGTCCCGCTGCGTGCAGATACCGTCGGACGAGAAGCTCCGGGAGAGTGTCTCGTCCTCGGATCCGCGACATCATGCGCGAGCGCGTCGCGCTGTCGACGATGTCAGCCATGGGGGCAGCTGCCGGTGCGCAAGCGCGCTGCGGCCGCGGCAAGGGCACCAACCGGGATCGACGCCCGCAATTCAAACCGTCCGCCTGGTAGCATGTACGACGGAGTGAGGCCTGATGCAGCGAAGGCATCAGGACGAAACAAGAGAGCAAGCGAAAGCGCAGACATGGCTGTACCAATCATTGATCTCTTTGCTGGCCCTGGCGGCCTAGGCGAGGGGTTCTCCAAGGCGAGGTCGGTTCGCTTCGAAATCGCAGTATCCATCGAGAAGGACGGTCAGGCCTACGAGACGCTTCGGTTGCGAGCGGCCCATCGTGCGCTCGCCCGGTCGGGCGCTGCGAGCCGTGCGACCTGGGCGCTGTGGGACTCGGTGCTGGCCGAGGCACCTTGGAACATCGCGTTCGAGTTGCTGGCGAGCTCCGGAGACGAGCAGATCGCCGCGGCTTGCAAGACAGCGTCCCGAGAGGCATGGAATCTCGAGCTCGGCAACGACAACCGGGATGTGGTCACAGCAGGCATCCGCGAGCGCCTGAAACCGTTCATGAAGGGCGGCAAGCTGCCGCCCAATGCTGTGCTGATCGGTGGACCGCCCTGCCAAGCGTATTCGATCGTCGGGAGATCCCGAAATCGCGGTACCAAGGGCTACAGAGCCGAAAATGACCATCGCCACTTCCTGTACCGGGAGTACCTCCATGTCATCAATGAGTTCCGCCCGGCGGTGTTCGTCATGGAGAACGTCAAGGGCATCTTGTCCTCCAAGGTGGAAGAACGGCAGATCTTCGAGTCCATCCTCCAGGATCTGCGGCGTCCGGATCATGCAACTGGCTCCGACTCGGATCTGAGGTACGACCTTGTCGCGCTGGAGGAGGGTTCCACGGGACACTACAACTTCGACCCCGAGGCGTTTATCGTCGCAGCGGAAGGCCATGGCGTTCCTCAGGCGCGTCATCGCGTGATCATCTGTGGCATCCGACGCGACATCTCCTCACGCTCGGGCTCGGTCGGCCGGCTTCAGCCAGCTACCGCCCCTACCGTCCGGGACGTGATCGGCGATCTGCCGAAGGTACGACCCGCGATCTCCTATCGCGGCAAGGGCAAGGCGTGGATCGACAGTTTCAACGACCCGTTGGTGGAGGACGCGCTGCGAGAGCTGCGCGCCTCGCTGGATCCTGACCAGGCAAGGGTGGCGGATCGGATGGAGCGCGCACGAGAAGGCATGCGACGTCAGAAGGATCCAGGTTCCGGCGCCGATCGCGCTCTGATGGGCGCTGGAGCAGTGCCGATGTCTGCTGCCCACTCGCGCTGGTATCGAGATCGTTCACTCGGCTTGCTGGCCAACCATGAGTCGCGAGCGCACATGCCGAGTGACCTGGTGCGGTACCTCTTCGTCTCCGCCTTCGGTGCGGTGATGAAGAAGAGCCCCAAGCTGCACGACTTCCCGACATGCCTCCTCCCGTCGCATCGGAACGTCGACCCCAGCAAGCTGGAAGGCGCGATCTTCAAGGATCGATTCCGGGTACAGGTGGCGGGGGTGCACTCGATGACCGTCACCAGCCACATCGCCAAGGACGGTCACGCGTTCATTCATTACTCTCCGTCCCAGTGTCGAAGTCTCACAGTAAGAGAGGCAGCCAGGCTGCAGACGTTTCCGGACAGCTACGTGTTCCTGGGAAATAGAACTTCTCAGTACACCCAGGTCGGCAATGCTGTTCCGCCGTATCTCGCACTACAGATCGCAGAGATCGTTGGCGCGGTTCTCAAACGGGCTGGGGTAGAAAGAGACTTGACTAATATGCCGCTCTCACGTGCGCAAGGGCGGCATCGCGAAACTGTTGGGGACTAGGCGCAGTCGGCAGCGAACTCAATTTTGGCTGCTTGGTCGGGTCGAAGCTCTGATTGGAAATTCGGCGGCTTTGCAGCGGTTGCTGCCCTCAGTACGGAGCGAAACTAGGTCCGCTCTACGCTGAATAGCTGCCGTTCTCAGTTCACCGCGTCGGATGGCAGGCAGCCATTCTGGTGCTGGCCTGTGTCGCCGCGTCTGTTCGAGGGGCAGGGTGGGCATGCCGCCGAGTCGCGACGGCGTTGCCAGTATCGCCAGCAGAGACATCGAAAGCCCGCTGCGGTGGCCCGCTCAGGCGGCTGGGCGTCCCGTCGCGGCGCGGCGCTTCACCCACGCCCCGTAGCCCGCGACGATAGCGGTTGACGCGATGCCGGCGGCGAATGCGAGGGCGAAGGCCGCGAGGCTTTCGAGGGGCGAGGTCACGGTGATCTTCATGCGGGTCTCCTGGTCAGGTGGGTGGGGGTGGGCGCGCCGTCCGCTGGAGAAGAAGTGTCCGGTTGAAGTGCGACGCCCGGTGTCGCACCCGGACGGGACCTGCCGGCCGCACTGGCCGAAACGCCGATACGATCCGCACTGGCGCTACGACCGCGCCGCCACAATTCCAGCCGCCGCCCCGGATGCAGTGGCGTGAGGGAGATCCATGCCAGAACTGTCGTCCACTCAGCTAGAAGGGGTGCGGATTGCCGTCCATGCGCTGTCCATGCTGTCCCCCGCCCGCGCCGTAAGCACGACCGAGATTCACCAGCGCTTGCTGGCGCTCGGGTTCGAGCGCGTCCCGCGCAGCACGCAGCGGCTCATGGAGCAGCTGTGCGCGGAATTCGAGGTCGAGCGCGATACGCGTACCAAGCCCTACGGCTATCGCCTAAAGGCCAACGCGGCGAGTCTGGGCCGGCCGCGCCTGGACGATCGCGAGGCCCTGGTGCTGTTGCTCGCGCGCCAGCATCTGGAGCCGCTGCTGCCCGCCAGCGTGATGCAGGCGGTGGACCCGCTTTTCGACGAGGCCCGGCGCAAGCTCGATCCGTACCACGGCACGCGCCAACTGCGCACGTGGCCACGCAAGGTGGCGGTGGTCAGCCAGTTGCAGCCGCTGATGCCGCCGCGGCTCGAGGCCGGTGTGCTGGACCAAGTGACGGAGGCCCTCAACGCCGACCACTGGCTCGTCATCGACTACCGCAACTTCGCGGGCGAGGTGCGCGAGTCGCGGCGCGTGATGCCGCTCGCGCTGGTGCAGCAGGGCGTGCGCCTGCTGCTGGTTTGCCAGTTCGAGGGCTACGAGGACCGCCGCCACCTCGCGTTGCATCGCATCCATCGCGCGGCCAGCAGCGGCCTGCCGTTCGAGCGGCCCGAGTTCGATCTCGACGCCTACATCCGTGACGGCCGCTTCGGCTTCGGCAACGGCGAGCGCATCGTACTGCGACTCGAGCTGGACGAGGCAATCGCCGAGCTGCTCGCGGAGACGCCCGTGTCCGCCGACCAGCACATCCAGCGCCGGGTCGACGGGACGATCGAGCTGTCGGCGACCGTGGTGCGCAGCGATCAGTTGCGCTGGTGGATCCGCACCTACGGCAACGCCGTGCGCGTGCTTGCGCCGGCCGGGTTGCTGGATGAGCCATCGCCCTCGCAACGGCCAGTGGCGCTTGCTCCCGCTTCCGCTCCCGCCCCGGTTACGGCGAAGACCTCACGCCGACGTCGCGCGGACGCGTGACGTGCATGCCTCGCCGCCGGCCCGCCGGGCCGCGGCGAGGCGCCGCAGCAGATCTGCTGCCCGGAGTTCGTCGGCCGGCTCGTGTGCAGAGGAGGAAAGACGATGACCATGGACGGATTCTGCAGTCCGTCGCCGTGCGACTGCGGGCGTCGCAGGCAGGGAGATACTGTGGGTTCGATGGGACTCCAGGTCATGAACAGGTCAGGGACAAGACAGGCGCGCGCCGGATCGTCGGCGCCGCGCCGGCGCCGTTTCGAGGTGGTCGTCGTCGGCGGTGTCAGCGCCGGCAAGTCCACCTTTCTCAACGCGTTGATCGGGCTCGAGTTGCTGCACACCGCCAACCGCGCCACCACCAGCTGCCTCACGCGCGTCGAGCATGACCGCGGCCGGCGCGGCTTCGCCGCCAGCGCGAACGGCGCCGCGGGCGAGCTGCTCGCCCGCGCACACGCGGTGGTGGCCGGCACGATGCAGCGCTGGAACGCGGACCCGGCCGTCCACGCCATCTCCGCCGTCGGCGCGTTCCCGGGACAGGCTGGCCGCGCGTCGGGACTGGTGTTGCTGGACACCCCCGGCCCCAACAACAGCCTGGACGACGGCCACGGCCGCGAGGCGGACGAGGCCTTGCGCAGCGGCTCGGCGCAGCTGCTGATCCACGTGCTCGACGCCGGCCACCTCGGCACGCACGACGACCGCCGCTGCCTTGACGCGATCCGGGCGCATCCGCGGCCCGCGCAGTCGGCGTGCTTCATCGTCAACAAGATCGACCTGCTGGACGCCGGGCGCGGTGAGCGCGTGGCGGACCAACTGCGGCAGGCGCACGACTACCTGGAAGCGGCGGGCTTTCGCGCGCCGGTGATCCTGCCGACAGCGGCCGCGCCGGCGCTCTTCGCCCGCAAGGTGCTGCACGGCGAGCCGCTGACGCTCGCCCAGGGCCTGCGGCTGCACCAGGCCCTGGCGGCCGGGCCCGTCGACGGCATCGACTGCGCCATCAACCTTCCCGCAGGCGTGCAGGCGGGCGCGCGAGCCCATCTGCAATCGCTCCGGCGCGCCGTCCAGGCGCGCGCGGCCAGCTCGCCCGTGGCCGCGCGCGACGCGCTGCGGCTCCTGGTGGCGCAGAGCGGCATCGGGATGGCCGAAATGCTGATCCAACATCGACGCGAACAACCATGAAGCACATGAACCGAATCGACATCAGCCACAACCCGTTGACGATCGAGACCGAGTTCCTCGTCAACGATAAGGTGCCCGCGCCCAGTTGCAAGCTGCTGAACTTCAAGCCCGTGCGCTTCCAGTTCTGGGTCGAGCGCCTGTTCCCGGAACTGGCGGAGCTCCTCAACGGCGATGAGCGCTATCGCGTGCGCTTCACCGGCGTCCAGGCCGACTTCGAGGACCTGACCGCCGCGGCGGACGCCGCCCGCGCCGCTGGCGCGACCATCGAGCTGGACTGGGTCGAGGTCGAGCCGGTGCTCCGCCGGTTCGAGACGATCCGGGGACTGGTGGACGAGGCGAGCACGCATCCGGCGCTGCGCTCGTTCGTCGACGGGGACGCCGAGGTGCAGCGGCGGCTCAAGCAGGCGTTCGAGCAGCCGTTCAATGCCTGCGTGGTGGCCACGATGTCGTCCGGCAAGTCGACGCTGATCAACGCGATGCTGGGCCGCGACCTGCTGCCGTCGGCCAACGAGGCGACCACCGCGACCATCACCCACATCATCGACAACAAGGCGCTGGACGGCCGGTTCAGCGCCCGCCGCTTCGATGACACGGGCGTGCAGATCGACGAGGCGGAGTCCATCGACCTTGCGACGATGAAGCGCTGGAACACGATGCCGGAGAGCCGTCGCATCGACATCGAAGGCGTCGTCCTGGGCGTGCGCCCGCGCGAGCGCTTCGGCTTCGTGCTCACCGACACGCCGGGGCCAAACAACAGCCGAGACGAGAAGCATCAGCGCACGACGCTGGGCTACATCCAGGACGAGCGGCGCAACCCGTTCATCCTCTACGTGCTGAACGGCACGCAGCCGGGCGTCAACGACGACGCCAGGCTGCTCCAGCTGGTCGCCAGGCAGATGGCCAACGCCGGCCTGCAAAGCAAGGACCGCTTCATCTTCATCGTCAACAAGATGGACGAGTTCGACCCGGAGAAGGAAGACGTCGCCAAGGCCGTGGCCGACGCCCGCCAATACCTGGAGGAGCTCGGCATCCCGCGGCCGCGGGTCTTTCCGATCTCGGCACAGCTGGCGCGCCTGCTGCGCGTACCGGACAAGGGGCATTCGGCGAAGGAGAAGGTCTTCCTCGCCGGCGCGCGCCAGCTGTTCCAGGGCGGATCGGCCATGGACATGCGGCAGTACACGCCGCTGAACGATCGGCTGCGCGAGGTGTCCAAGTCGCGCGCCGACGACGAGCTGCTGCGCATGAGCGGACTGCCCGCCGTCGAGACGGCGATCGACGATTACATCGACAAGTACGACATCCCGGGCCGTTTCTCGCAGGCGCATGACGCGCTGGTCAAAGTGCTGCACACGGCGCATGCGGCGCTACGGCTCGAGGATCAGTTGCGGTCGGACAAGCAGTCGCTGGCGAAGATCGATGCGGAGATCGCTCAGCTGGAGTCGCGCGGGCGGCTCGACTTCTCGGCGTTCGCCGCCGAGCTCCAGTCCGCCTGCTTGGCGCTGCCCGAGCCGACGCGGGCGAAGCTGCAGTTGTTGGAGCGCAGCATCCAGCCGATGCTGCGTGAGCTGTCGGAACAGTTCAAAGGCGAGGCGTCGACGCTCGCCGCGCGCGAGAAGCTCGATGAGACCGAACGACGCGTGCATCAGGAGTACCTCGTCTTGGTCAACGAGTATGAATCGACCTTCGTGCAGTGCAACGAATTGATCTCCGCTTCGCTGCACCAAGCTTACCGGGAGTTCCTGTCGCGCCAGTTCGGCGTCGACGGCGGTCTCGAGGTGCAGCTCGTCAATGATGCGATGAAGCGGCTGGAGACCCTGACGCTCGATCTCTCGATGACGGACGCCGACGTCCGCACCCGCCGGGTGAAGGTCGCGACCTTGGAGGTCAGCAACAGCACCTGGTACCTTCCGTGGACCTGGGGCGATACGAAAGTGGTACCTGTCTACAACAACGAGCAATTCGCGGATCTGCGCGACGTTTGGGAACAGCGCGAGACTCAGATCGACAGGCACTTCACCGGACTTGTCACGCAGGCCAAGACCGAGATCACGGCCATGAGCGAGGCGCTGACCGAGCGGTTCGTCGCCGAGATGCGCGCAGAGTTCGGACGCCAGTACGACGCGATTCTCTCCACCGTGCGGCGCAGTGTCGCCGAGCGCTCTGACCGCGCTGCGCGCGAGCAGGCATTGTGCGACGCCGAAGCGCTGCAGGCCTGGATCGCCGACTTCGAGTCCCGGCTCGGCGCCTCGCTCGAGATGACTCCTTCCAGCGCCACGCCGACGCCATGATCAGCAGCCGCCAGACCTCCTCGACGCCAAAGCCTTCGGAGAACCTGCGCCGCTTCGTCGCCACCGGTGATCCAGCCAATGCGCGGGCTGCGTTGCGCACCGGCCTGAACGACAACCGCGCGGACCGCAAGACACTTATGGCCGCGTTGGCCTACGCTCAGGAGCAGATAGAGGGCCTTTGCGAGCCCTACGCGGTCAAGGCCTTCGCCAACGCGATCGATCCCGATGTGGCGCACTGGAGTGAGGCCTACTACGACGACCAGTTGGCCTTTCTCAAGACGAACTTCGCCGCTGAGCGCTATACACACATGGTCGACGTCCGCCTGCATTTGCGCGAGCGCGGCGTGCCGGGCTTCGTGGCCCGCGACGAGGACGATTCGCCCGCACCTCACAAACCGGTGGCATCGCAAAAGGCGCCGCGAAGCAGCCGCCTGCTGCTCGTGGTGCTCGCGCTGTGCGGCGGCGTCGCCGTCATCGTGATCATGCTTGAACTCCTCGGAAAGACCCAATGACCGCCGCGCCCTCGCCAGCGAACCTCCCCGCAGAAATCGCCGAAGCCACGCGCGTGCTCGATGCCGCGCAGGTACTGGTGCACCGCAGCTACCTCGGCGCCCTCGGCAACTATCCCGTGCTGCCGCTGGACGCCAAGCGCCAGGACTTCACCCCGGCGCTCGACGCCCGCATCTTCCGCATCGAACGCCTGGTGCACGCCAACCGGCAATCGGTGCTCGAGAGCGCCACCGCCGCCTACACCGCGCTCGGCGCGGCCGGCCACGCCGTGTTCCTGTACCTGCGCTCGCAAGGCCGGCAGGAAACCGAGATCTACATCGGCGTGCGCGGCGCGCATGGCCTCTCGTTAGGCCAGAACGCGGGGCAGCTCCTGCGCGACACGTTCAACGGCCACTTCGCCGGCAGTGCCCTCGAGCCGCTCAGGGCGCCGCATGACCGCGAGCTTCTCGACGGTATGCATGTCGCCGAAGGCAAGCCTGACGCCACTAGCGTGACGGCCGTGACCGGCGTGCCGGCCCTGTCGACCCACAACCGCGAGCACTTCGTCCAGGGCCTCGAACGCCTCGTCGACGCTGCGGAGAACCGCGTCTACCAAGCTCTGCTGCTGGCCGAGCCGGTGGGCATGGGCGAGCTGGCCCGCATTCGCACCGGCTACGAGCAGGCGGCCACCCGGCTGTCGCCGCTCCTCAAGCAGCAGCTGACCTACGGCGTGCAGGACAGCGAGAGCATCGGCCTGGGCATCAGCCGCAGCCTCAGCGAGTCGCTGGCGCAGAGCCTGGGGCAAACCGAGACGCGCGGCACTTCGCGGACGGAGGGTGGCTCGTCGACCGAGACCACGGGCACGTCGACGGGCCGGTCCAGCGCCACGACGGCAGGCAAGGTGACCTCGCTGCTGCCGGCGATTGGCGGTGCAGTGGGCTCTGCGTTCGGCCCGCTCGGCACCTTGGTCGGCGGCCTGAGCGGCCAGGCGATAGCGACGGCGTTCTCCGGCCAGGAGAGCAGCGGCAGCAGCCAGTCCACCAGCGTCGGACGCAACGAGAGCGACACGACCTCGACCAGCGAGGCGAGTTCCATCACGCACACCACGACTGGTACCACCACCATGGGCGACAGCCAGTCGCTGGGCGTGACCACGGGCTCCAGCCGACAGGCCTCGATTGAGATCGTCGACAAGTCGATCGCGCAGTTGCTGGGTCGCATCGAACATCACCTGGGGCGCCTGGACGAGGCGCGCACCTACGGCGGCTGGGACAGCGCGGCGTACTTCATCGGCGAGGACCGCGCCACGTCCGAGTCGCTGGCCAGTCACTTCCTCGGCCTGAGCCGCGGCAACGAGTCGTGCCACGAGGACTTTGCGCTGACGACGTGGAGCGACCGCACGCGTGGCCCCGTGCTCGCGTGGCTGGCCACTCTCAGCCATCCGCGGCTGCGGCCCGACTTCGCCGACCGCATCCCCGTCGACCACGTGACGCCCGCGACGCTGATCTCGGGCAAGGAACTCGCGATCCAGCTGAGCCTCCCCCAGCGCTCGACGTCCACCGTAGACGTCGTCGAGACCGTACCGTTCGGCCGCAGCGTGCAGCGCCTGGACGCGACGCGGCCGCGCGCCGACGACCAGCGCCAGATCGTTCTCGGCCACCTGCGCCACCTGTGGCAGAACCAGGGGCGGACGATCCCGCTCGACCTCGAGCAGCTGACGGGCCACGTGTTCGTCAGCGGCTCCACCGGTTCCGGCAAGAGCAACGCGTTGTACGAGATCCTGCGCCAGGTCGACGAGGCAGGCGTGCGCTTCCTGGTGGTCGAGCCCGCCAAGGGCGAGTACAAGCACGTGCTGGGCATGCGCGACGACGTGACCGTCCTGGGCACGAACCCGCTGGCCGGCCCGGTGCTGCGCATCAACCCGTTCCGGTTTCCGGCGGGCGTCCACGTGCTCGAACACGCGGACCGGCTGGTCGAGATCCTGAGCGTCTGCTGGCCGCTGTACGCCGCGATGCCGGCGGTGCTGAAGGACGCCATCCTGCAGGCCTACGTGGCCGCCGGATGGGACCTGGATCGCTCAACCAACCGCTACGACGACGGCCTGTTTCCCACCTTCGCGGACCTGCTCGCGGCGCTGGAGCGCGTGGTGCGCGACTCGCACTGGTCCTCGGACGTGAAGGCCGACTACCTTGGCGCGCTCTCGACGCGCGTGAAGTCGCTGACCAACGGTCTGTACGGACGGATCTTCTCGGCCGACGAGGTTGGCGACGCGCTGCTGTTCGACAGCAACGTGCTGGTCGACCTGAGCCGCGTGGGCTCGGCCGAGACCAAGGCGCTGATCATGGGCGTGCTGGTCATGCGGCTCGGTGAATACCGCAGCGCCCAGGGCGGCATGAACCTGCCGCTGCGCCACGTAACGGTGCTCGAGGAGGCGCACAACATCCTGCGCCGGCCAACGAACGCGGACGGCAGCGTCGTCACCAAGGCGGTCGAGATGCTGTCCAACAGCATTGCCGAGATGCGCACCTGGGGCGAAGGCTTCCTCGTGGTGGACCAGTCGCCGCATGCGGTGGACGTCTCGGCGATCCGCAACACCAACACTAAGATCATCCTGCGCCTGCCCGACGAAGTGGACCGCCGCCTGGTCGGCAAGTCCATCGGCCTGCGCGACGACCAGCTCGACGAGATCGCGCGCTTGCCGCGCGGCGTCGCCGTCGTCCACCAGAACGACTGGCTCGAGCCCGTGCTGTGCCAGGTGGCGCAGTTCAAGGGCACGTCCGGCGCGTACGCCGGGCGCGGCCAGGCCGAGGCGCCGGTTGACCAGCAGGCCTTCCTGCGCGAGGCGCTGGGCCTGCTGCTGGGCGGGCGGGTCGAGAACGGCGTGCAGCTCGACCTGCAGCGCATCGAGGACGGCCTACGGTGCCTGCCGCTGCTGGCCGAGGTCAAGATCCCGCTGATCGAGGCCCTGCGCAAGCGCCAGGCGGGCAAGTCGCCGCGGCTGTGGGCGCTGGCGCGGTTCGACCTGTTGGCGACGGTCGTCACCGACCTGCTGGGGTGCCGGTCGTTCGTGCCCGCCCTCGCGCGCGCGGGCACGCCCGAACGCGTCGCGGCACGGCTGGACGACCTGCTGCGTCGCCTCGTGCCCGACTTGCCGGAGGGCCTGGCGATCGAGGCGCAGCACTGCGTCATGCGGGATCTTTTCCTGGCTGACCCCGGTCGCCCGGACATCTATGGTGAATGGCGCAACGGCGTCCAGAAAGGAGCTGGTCGATGAAATGGGACATCAAGGGGGACGGCGACTTCGTGTCCGGGCCTCCGGGCTCGGGCACGTCGCCCGAACGCGGCGACGACGGCGGGCGCAACGAAGGTCGAGGCGAGATCGCGCGGCCCGAACGGACGTCGGAATCGCGGGAAGACCGGCTTCTCCCGGAGGATCTGGTCAAGCCCGTCTACCTGACCCGCGAGGCTCGCAACGACCTGCCGCCGGTCACGGAAGCGACCCGCGACTCGCTGAAGGACCTCGGCGTGAGCGACGAGACGATCGATTCGATGTGCAACGACGCCGAGGCGCAGATCTACCGCGACGCCGGGCTTGAGCCGACGCAGGTCAACGGCAAGGAGGTGCTGGTACGCACGGACATCGACCCCGACCAAGCCGACCTCGACGGTGACACCAACCTGGAGCGCATGCGTAAGGGCAAGGCGCCCCTCGGCGAGGACGGCAGGCCCATCGAGCTCCACCACATCGGGCAGAAGCAAGATTCGGCGCTGGCGGAGCTCACGCGAGCCGAGCACCGCGAGGGCGGCAACGACTGCGTGCTGCACGACAAGTACAAGGAAACCGAGATCGACCGCGTCGACTTCGACAAGGAACGCCAGGAGCACTGGAAGGCGCGCGCAGAACAGATCATCCAGAGCCGACAAGGAGAAGACGCATGAACACGCTCGCCCAACGGGTGCAATCCACCCACGCCCGCACGTCGCCGGCCACTCGCGCGGCCGTGGACGGTCTGGAGGAGGCGCTGGGCGTGACCCTGTCGCGCGACTACCGGGCGTTCCTCGAGACCTTCGGCCGGATCAATCACGGGGCCTACGAGACCTACGGACTGGGCGTGCCTGAGTACCACTACCTGAACGTCCAGGCAGCCTATGCGGACCTGAGCCGCTATCGGGGCTACCCGCTCGCCGCCGTGCCGCTGCTCGATGTCGGCGACGGCCGCTATTACCTGTTCGACAACGAGAAGCGGCAAGTCCTCCTCTGGGCTTCGCCGAACGGTGGCGTCGTCGAGACGCTGGTGGACGACCTCGAGACCTTCCTGGCCAAGAAGATCTTTGGCCAGGCCGACTGAAGACCCGGGCAAAGGAACCCATGAAGATCTACAGGGACGGCGGCGAACCGCTGCATGAAATCATGAAGGCTGCGAGTTCGGAGCAGGGCGCGACGCTCTTGGTGCCGGACCTGCAACGGCCCTACGTCTGGACGCCGAGCCAGGTCACCCTGCTCGTCGACTCGCTGCTGCGCGGCTGGCCCTTCGGCACGCTGCTGCTGTGGAGCGTCCACAAGGAGGAGCTGGCAGGCATTCCGTCGCGGCCGTTCTGGCGCGTCGCGGACCGCACAAACGAGTTCGACGACCAGCAGGTGGGCAAGAGCAATCCGCCGGGGCAGTTCCGCATGGTCCTTGACGGCCAGCAGCGGCTGCAGAGCCTGTTGCTGGCGTTCGGCGGCGACGCCTGGGGCTTCCGCCTGTTCGACCACGAGTGGTCGGCAGTGCTGGAGGCGGAGAGCCCCAAGGGCCGCAACGCGAAGAAGCACTGGTCCTTCGGGCACCTGTGCCTGGACGTGCTGGCGTTCCGCGACCGCCTGCGCGAACTGGGCGAGTTGGACAAGATCGACTTCCGCGACGTGCTGTCCTGGGTCGTGCTGAGTCCGACCCATGGGCGCTCCTCGTGGCCACGTCCGGGCAGCTACAAGCCGCCGATCGAGAGCGCGCTGGACCTGGCGAACAAAGGCCGCTATATCCGGCTGAGCCGCCTGTGGGACCTGGCGCCGATGCAGCAGAGGCCACCCGAGAAGACCTTCCGCGACAGGCTTAGGCCGCTGCTCGCGGATCACGACGTCGCCGGCGACGTCAGTGCCGACGTACTGGGCCCGCTGGCCGAGCTGATGATCAAGATCGTGGACGTCAAGCAGGCCACGGTGTCGTTCCTGCAGCTGTCGCCGTTCGATACCGATCTCGGCGGCGACCAGGACGTCTACAACGACGCCATCGTCAACATCTTCACCCGCCTCAACACCGCGGGCCGGGCGCTGACGCGCCAGGAGATCACCTTCGCCTGGGTCAAGAACGGCTGGGGCGACGGCAACAAGACCGGCCATCGCACCGCCGGCGCCTGCTTCGACGAGCTCAAGGACGACCTGGCGGGGGCCGGCGTGGCGATCGACATCGACAACCTCGTCAGCACCGTGTCGGTGATGTGGTCGGTGATCTTCCGCGACGGCGACCTGCTCACCGCGAAGGATCTACTGCGCGGCGAGAAGGTGCGTCCGATGGCGCAGGACCTCGTCGAGAGCTGGGGCACGATCTCGGCTAACGTGGTCGAAGGTGCCCAGCTCGTTCACGACCGCGGCTTCGAGTTCCGCGTCCACTACAGGTCGCTGAACGTCCTCACGCTGCTGCTTACCTGGCGCCTGCTCGGGCAGCAGTGGCTCGCCGCGCACCCGCTGTCCGTGACGGATAAAGACGGCTTCCGGAAGTCGCTCGACGCGACGTTCAAGGCCTGGTGTGACCGCTGGATCCTGATGTCGCAGTGGTCCGGGCGGTGGGGCAAGTCGACCGACAAGGCGCTGGCCGACTACGCCAAGGACCTCGCTCGCGACTGGGCCACGGTCGCCAGGCTCGACGCCTCGGAAGACGTCGTCGAGGTGCTGCGCGCCCGCATCGCGAACTGGGTGGGTGAGCTACAGGCCGACTCGGTCAAGTACGTGGACGACCTCGCCGTGCTCACGCGCAACCGCGTCCACGAGTACTACCTGCCGCTGTGGCTGTGGCACCGGCTCGACCCGCAGCGCTGGGAGGCTTCGAAGGTGTCTTTGCCCGAACGAAAGGGCAGCGTCCCCAGTCTCGACGTCGACCATGTGATCGCGGTGAAGGTCTGGGAGACGCTCCCCGGGGCGCAGGCGCTGGAGGGTGCGCAAGGAGATGCCGCGCCGACCACAGAGGACTTCTCGACGACGATGAACTCCCTGGGTAACTGCTGCCTGCTGAACAAGTCGTTCAACATCAACAAGGGCGCGGACCCACTGCGCGCCTTCCTGGAACGCGTCCACGATTTCAAGACCGGCGCGCTAGATGTCAAGGTTTGGGCCGGCCAGCTCGACCTGCCTCCCGCGTTCGTCGATCCGGTGGGCCTGCCGGCCGCCGCAATCCGCGACGAGGTCGATGCGCGGACGGCTCGCATGAAGGCCGAGCTGCGGCAATACCTCGCCGGCAGCCGCCAGCGCGCGGACGCCTAGCCTTGAGGTTAGCTTCAAGCAACTCGGGCGTAGTATCCGTTGTGCAGACAAGTGGCTCATCCGTCGGCGGAGCGGGCCGCGAGTCTCAAGCCGTTCAGACGGCTGCTTTGCAGGGATAGTCGACCTCCGGAAAGGCTTGGCGCAGGAGTGCTCCCGCTGCGATTGCGGACGTGCCGCCATCAAGCGTTGATGACAACGTTCGACCTTAACGCAGGCATCACCCGCGATCCGGCAAGCGTATGCTGCCGCAGCGTGAATGCGCGCTGTCGGGAGAAGACGATGCCGAGAGAAGTGTTGCCATACTCCGAAGTACTTGCCAAGGCGCAAGCGTTGCTTGATTGCGAGGAATGCAAGAGCATCCGGATCCGATCGTTGGCGGTGGGTGCCGCCCCCGACGGCCTCGGGAACTGGCTCCCGAACATCAGTCGTTCAGGCGACGACAATGACATCGTCGCCTGCCAAGTCAAGATCGAGGCAGGCTTGATTGAACTACACCGACACCACGATGTTGACGAAGACTCAGCTGCGCTGACTCTGCTGACGGGCTAGACAGCCGGCGACGCGGAAAATAGTTGGATTCGAGCATCTGCGGCAGGCTGTCGATGTCCTTCAGCGAGAAGCCGCCGCGATAGTCGCCGTCGTAGATGTAGCAGGGCGACAGCTTATCGCCCGACGGGACTGACAGTGCAGTAGATGACACCGGGCTCCGGCTCGTCCTCGAGCTCGGCTACCGCTTCCATCTCTTCCTCGCCCCAAATTCGAAACGGCTTGTAGTTCAAGCCGCTGACAGCAAAGGCGGCCTGCGCTCCACTCTCCAGTGACTCGACTTCGACCTGGCTCAACTTGTGACGCACGACGACCAGCTTGTGGTCCGAGATCGTGGCCACGTTCAGGGTTGTCGAGAAGCCAAAGCCGGGGAAATACTGGTGCAGCATGAAGCCATTGATGTGCACCGCAGCTTCGCCCGCCTGCAAAACATAGACGGCGGCACGGTAGGTCAAGTCCCGAGAGTCCCGAGTCTCGACGTCGAGCAGGGCTTGGGCGAGCGGTACGACCTTGTCTTTGTTGCCGTCAGGAAGCGCGACCACCAGCGTCCATTCTTCACGAGATGGGCCTCGACGGAGGGTTACGAGCCCTTCGTCAGGTCCACATTTCCGGTCGCGAGTCATCTGAGCCACGGACACCCAGCTATAGGCCTCAGGCGTCGTTGACAGCGAGCCGATGTAGAGGATTTCTTGCGTCATCAGAGTCTTTCTAGAGCTGTTGCGCACCCAGGCGGTGCGTCCAAGGTCTAGATCCTGCTGTTTAGTCCAGCCGCAATGCGGCGTTGATGCACGGGGCATTCCGCTACATTCCCGCGGTGGGCTCCTCCAAATTGCAGCGGACGAGCAGATTGGCAAGCAACGCGAGGAGCTGTTCTGGGCGCTGTTGGGCGACCCAACGTGGGCCGACGTCGACACGGATATGAAGGGAGCGATTGATTGTCGCGACACGGGCGGCAGTGCCACCGCTCTCTATGCGTCGACCCGTTAAGGGGTTGCTCGTATAGCAGCGGCGGCAACTCCATTTATCGCGATGTGGGCGTTGGTCAACGTTCGCCTAGCAAGCGCGTCGCCGTCGCGCAGTCCTTCGGACTCGATCATGCCGTCGATGACATCACCGATGACCTCGAAGTCGTCATCTTTGGCCGAAGAGTACTTCGCCACCGCCCACAGAGCCGTCAGCGCGCCGTCGCAGATAGCCGGGATGGTTGAAGGAGAGCGTGTGGGGTCCAGTTGCACGGCGGCCTGTCGCAGTCCAGCGAAGACTTCCACCATCAGCGCATCCAAGAGCGCCTGTTTGACCCGTGCGTCGGCTTCGAGCATGGCGTCGGGCATTCCGTATGACCAACGGCGCCACGGGCCATGGACCTCATTCAGCGCGCGCTTGAGGCAGAAAGCAACGTTCTTCTCGGCATAGGCCTTTGCGTCATCGCTGGGCGCTAGGTGTTGAGTTTCATGAGGTCGTTCACAGCCGGAATCCGAATCATGGGCGGCTGGTGAGCGAGAGCTGAGTGTGGCCGATGCCAGTTGTAGTGATGGATGAAGGGCTGCAAGGCCAGTTCGCGAAGAGC
>Ga0209455_1000196_pt1 | contig 88682 bp, 73 predicted proteins | sample AraplaCol_mCL_r2_FD_184275 | JGI IMG/M metagenome (GOLD analysis project Ga0209455, IMG submission 184275) | Arabidopsis root microbial communities from North Carolina, USA - plate scrape CL_Col_mCL_r2 (SPAdes) (version 2) | ecosystem: Host-associated > Plants > Roots > Endosphere | place: USA...
TTTGTCCGAACGTATGTGAGGCCGCTCCGAAGGCAATGAGTTGGCGTCCCGGGACGCCGCCGCGCCTCTTGGCGTTACGGCCCGATTCAATGAGGCTCAGATGGCACAGCAAGCTTCCCGCGGCCCCCGCCGGCTCGAGCTAGGAAAGACCGCGGCCCCGGCGCCACCAACGCAAATGCTCGGCGAAAGTCCGTTGGATCACGCCACTCACCGGCCGCGTCGCCATCGAATGGTACGTATGGGGCATGCAACGCCAATTCTCCTGTTTGGGCGGATAGGTGCGGGCCGGGGTCGAGGCGCTAGCGCAGGCGCCAGAAACGAATGTTGCTCTCGTCCTCCCGGCCGCCAGGCTCGATGCCGATGTCGCGCAGCATATGGTCACTGAAGTTGTCAAGAACGTGGCGGTCGCTCGGACGATAGGTCCAGCCGAGCATCTTGCGCAGAAGATCCAGCGTCGCAGACTGCCGGGCGCCGCCGGGGCATGGTGGCCGCGCCTCAAGCAGCGGGGCTTTCGTTCTCCTTGGCTGATAACGATCACTTGCCATCGAATTGACCTGTTGGCGTCGGCGATTGTTCATGCGGCTTCAGTTTCCACGAAGCGACTAGAAAATACACTCACTAGTCGGTATACTTTGACCATGACGCGAGATTCATCGAAGACCCGCCAGCGCTTGATTGCGGCAGCCGACGGACTGTTCTACGGCCAGGGCATCCGGGCTGTTGGGGTGGACGCTGTCGCCGAGGCGGCCGGCGTGACCAAGCGCACGCTCTACTATCACTTCGCCAGCAAGGACGACCTGATCGCAGCCTATCTCGAGGAACGTGATCTGCCGACCCTGGGCCGTTACCAGCGCATGATCCCGGCAGGCCAGGCGTCGGCTGCGCACCGAATCCGTCGAATCTTCGAGCAGCTTGCGAAGAGCGCCGAGGATCCTGGCTGGCGGGGCTGCAGCTTCCTGCGCGCAGCGGCCGAGTTCGCAAATCTGCCAGGCCATCCGGCCCGCGTGGTCGCCGCGCGTCACAAGAGGCGCTTCGAGGCCTGGTTGGAAGAAATTCTCACCGCTGACGGATTTGGCGAGGCGGCCGCTCTCGCCCGGCAGCTCATGATCCTGCTCGACGGGGCCGTCGCCCAAATCCTCATCCACCGCGAGCCGAGTTACGCCCTGTCGGCCGCAGACGCGGCGTCGACGTTGCTCAAGCACACGAACAAATCGAAGAAGAGGCGTAGCGCCCAGCCCGGCACTACGGTGACAGAGGGGTCGTAGTGTCTCCTCTTCGAGCCTGAGTTGAACGTGGTGAGAAGATTTCAGATTCCAAACTGACCCACTGCCGCTCGCACGGCTATCGAAGCTATGCGCGAACTGCCATAGATGGTTCGCCGTATTGGCGCCACCATCATCGTGAAATCTGATGGCGATAGCACGACCGATATATTTCAGGGCGCGTGGGCGGCGTGTATCGACGAGGCGCTGAGGTCATGAACTGAGGGCATCTGGCCGCGAGCGAAACTCGTGCCGCGGCAGACAGAGAGGCGATGCCTCTTAAGGGTCACTAGCCGCCAGGTGGAGCACGGTTGCATACTCGATAATAGACGTGAGAGCGCCGGCAGACTGCTTGGCAAGGCGCTAAATCCGTAGTTCCGGGTGCGCCGAACCTGCCGCCCGATCGCCGAATACAATAACCCAGAAAGCATTTCTGGAAGAGGAATGGTCGTGACGATGCGGCGCTTTCGGCCCGACTTGCTGAGGTATTCGCGCTTGAGTCGAGAGTTCCACAGGAAGCCGATTTCATCGAGATAACGCTGCAATAGTTCCTGCTTTGGCGCCCGCAGTGACGGCGCTTTCAGCGTCCCAGGATATTCGCTTCTACCGTCTTCAGATGTACAAGCGCGGCGGTCCTTGCCGCATCGGGATCGCGTCGTAGAATTGCGGCGACGATGGCGTCATGCTGCTCGCAATAACGCTGCCGGCGCTCTTCCGAAAATGAGCGCTTCTTCATATCGAACCAGGGCGACTGGTTCCGCAGCACATAGAGGAGCTGGTAGACACCGCGCAGCAGCTCATTGCGCGAGCAGGCGAAGATGCGGTGATGCAGCTCCGAATCCCAATGCTCGAAATCGATCATCTCGCTGGCGGCGACGGCTTCGCGGTGGGCTTCCTCGATGCCGGCAAGTTGTGCCGCTGTGGCATTGATGGCGGCATTGGCCGAAGCCATCGGCTCCATCAACAGACGCACTTCCATCATATCGGCGGGGCTCGCGCCCTCCATGCGAGCGACGATGTCCGAGAGAGACGGGCCGGCGAGGGGCGTCACGAAGGTGCCGCGCCCGACATGGCGCGAGATCGTGCCGCCTTCTTCCAGGAGCAGCATGGCCTTGCGGATGGTGTTGCGGGCGACGCCGAAATCGGCGGCGAGGTCACGTTCGGGCGGAACCTGGCGGCCATCGGCCCATTCGCCGGATTCGATCCGTTGCTTCAGGGAGCGGGCAATATCGGCGGCAATGGCACGGGGCATTTCGGTCGAGATCTATCCGGTATTTGATCCAATCGTGGACCAATTATCACGGCTTGGGTGTTAGGTCGAGCCCAATCACATGATTTTGCGCTGCAACAGCAAGAAATCCATTGCACGTGAACCAATATGCCATTATCAGTGAACCAATAACGCCAAAATGGCTCAAATGCGGGGAAGCACATGCGTCTGGCCACAATTTCCGTCGCCGGCGAGCGGCGAGTCGGTCTCGTCGACCTGGATCAGCAGACATTCAGCGCTTTCGACCTGCCATTGGAGGAAGCCCGCCAGGGCGTGACCGCACTGATCGGCCGCTCGAACCTGCCGCGGACCCTGTCGCCGATCGCGCTCGACCGGGTGCAGATCGAAGCGCCGATCCCGCGGCCAAATCGCAACATCTTCTGCGTCGGCAAGAATTATCACGAGCATGCCCATGAGTTCTCGAAGAGCGGCTTCGATTCCAGCGCCGCCGCGGGCGCCGTGCCAAAGCATCCGATCATTTTCTCGAAGGTGCCGGAATGCGTGGTGCCCAATCACGCCAAGGTACTGATCAACCGCAACGCTTCCACCGCCGTCGATTATGAGGCGGAACTCGCTGTCATCATCGGCGCGGGTGGGCGCGGCATCAGCCGCGAAAAGGCCATGGAGCATGTCTGGGGCTATACCATCGTCAATGACGTGACGGCGCGCGACCTGCAGGGACGTTACAGCCAGTGGCTGGTGGGCAAGTCGCAGGACACCTTCTGCCCGATGGGTCCCTGGGCGGTCACCGCCGACGAGATCAATGTCGCCGATACGGCGATCCGCTGCTTCGTCAACGGCCAATTGCGGCAGAACTCCAATACCGGCCTGCTGATCTTCGACATTCCGACCCTGATCGCGACGATTTCGGCCGGCCTGACTTTGCAGCCGGGCGATATCATCGCCACCGGTACGCCGGCCGGGGTCGGCATCGGCTTCGATCCGCCGCGCTACCTGAAGGGCGGGGACACGGTGCGGGTGGAGATCGACGGCATCGGCACGCTGGAAAACCGCTTCGAGGAAGTAGCTGCATGACTACGATCAATCTCGGACACATGATTGCCGAGGTGACGGGCGAGGGCTTTCCCGTTGTCATGGTGCATGGGCTTGGCGGCACGTCGAACACCTTCCAGCCGCAGATGCAGGCGCTGACCAATTACCGCGTCATCCGCCTCGATTTGCCCGGGGCCGGCCGCTCGCCTGTGCCGCAGGATGATCTCACCATTGAGAAATTCGTCGAAGCGGTCGTGGGGGCGGCAAAGGCGCTCGGGGTGACGCGCGGCCATTTCGCCGGCCATTCCATGGGCACGCTGGTGGTGCAGAAGCTGGCCGCCGCCTATCCGGAACTGGTGGCTTCGCTGACATTGTTCGGCGCTCTGGTCGAGCCGCCCGAAGCGGCGCGGACCGGGCTCGCCGGACGGGCCAAGACGGCGCGCAGCGACGGCATGGAACCGATTGCCGAGCAGATCATTGCCGCGACCTTGTCGGCGGAAACCAAATCAAGCCGGCCGGCTTGCGCGGCTTTCGTGCGGGAATCCCTGATGCGCCAGCCGCCCGAAGGCTATGCCAAGCATTGCGAAGCCTTGGCCCGAGCAACAGCCGCCGATCATCGCCTGATCACGGCGCCGACCTTGATGCTGACCGGTGACGCGGATGTTGTCGCGCCGCTGAGTATGGCGCACACTCTGGCCGACCGGATTGCCAAGGCGCAGGTTTCGGTCCTCGATCGTTGCGGCCATTGGAGTACAATCGAGAAGCCGGTCGAATGCAATGAGCGCATGCTGAGCTTCCTGCAAAGGGTTCAGTAACAACGAGCAAATGCTATCGGCGTGTTTGCAGGGGTAAGACGCCGATATGAATAATCCGGACCACATATGCTGGTCCCAAAAAGATTTCAGGATGGCGCGCGATCTCGCGCAAGCCTGCCTGGCCAGAAAAATGTGCGGGAGGTTTCGATGGCAGACAACGGCAGCTACGGCTCCCGTTGGAGCGCGGGGGTCAGCGGCTCCAACGGTTTCGCGTCAAATGGACGGGAAGCGGATTCCGTCCTCTTCACCAATGTGCGCGTGCTCGACGGCAGCGGCGAATATCCCTTCACCGGCGAGGTGCTGGTGCAGGGAAATCGCATCCGTCAGATCACGCGCGGCGGATCGCGCTTCGGCGCCGGCAGCGCCGGCGGCGGCACGGTGATCGATGGCATGGGTGCCACGTTGATGCCGGGCATGATCGATGCCCATCTGCATCTCTCCTGGAACAACGCGCCGGGCGTCGATCCCATCCAGAAGATGCCGGTCGAGGAGCATATGCTCTACACCGTCGAGATGGCGAAATTGGTGCTCGATGCCGGCTTCACGGCGGGCAAGGGGGCGGCGGCGGCGAAACCGCGCCTCGACGTCGTGGTGCGCGATGCGATCAATGCCGGCCGCTTCCCGGGACCGCGCTACACGGCCGCCGGGCCCGAGATCACGACGATCGGCGGCCTCGGTGATTTCACCCTGCCGCATATGCCCCATGAGGGCCTCAATCTCGGCATGATGGTGAACGGGCCCGAGGACGTCCGCCGTGTTGTCCGCACGCTGATCAAATACGGCGTCGATACCATCAAGCTCAATCTCTCCGGCGAGGAGATCACCGGCATGGGCGCGGAAGAGACGCCGATGGCGGAGGAAGAGATCGCCATGGCGGCCAAGGAAGCGCGCATGCGCAACAAGGGCCTTGCCGCCCATGCGCGCTCATCGGAATCGGTGCGGCAATGCATCCGGCACGGCATCGAGGCGATCTATCACGCCTCCTTCTGTGACGAAGAGACCCTCGACATGCTCGAAGCGGCCAAGGATCGCCATTTCGTGGCGCCGGGCATCGCCTGGCTGGTGGGGACCGCGCGCCATGCCGGCGATTACGGTATCAAGCCCGGCTCGCATATGTCGCAGCTCTATGAACGTGAGCTAGAGATCGCGGTCGAGACCACCCGCAAGATGCACCGGCGCGGCATCCGCGTGATGATCGGTGGTGATTACGGCTTTGCCTGGACGCCCCAGGGCACCAATGCCAAGGACCTCGAATATTTCGTCGACATGATCGGCATGTCGCCGATGGAGGCGATCGTCGCCGCCACGAAATATGGCGGCCAGGCCATGGGCATGGGAAACGAGCTGGGCCAGATCAAGGAAGGCTATCTCGCCGACCTCCTGCTGATCGACGGCGATCCGGTCGCCAATGTCCGTATCCTGCAGGAGCGGGAACGGATCCTGGCGATCATGAAGGATGGCAAGTTCCACAAGCGGCCGCAAACCCAGGAGCAGCGCCGCCGGCTGATCGCGTGACGCTGCCCCGTCCTGTGACGCCAGCCGTGTTTTCCCTCAGTCGAATATGGGCCTTGCGGTGAAGAAGCATCCCGTCGCCATCGTCATCTATGTGGTCCTGGCAGCCCTGGTGGTCTGGCTGTTCCTGGCCCTGTGGCCGCAATGGCTGATCGCGGCGATCGGTCCGAAGAAGGTCTTCGTGAACACCATCTTCAACGGCGTCACGCTGGCCGGCCTCTACTTCCTGGTGGCGAGCGGTTTCACTCTTGTCTTTGGCCTGATGCGCAATGTCAATCTGGCGCATGGCTCGCTTTATCTCTTCGGTGCCTATATCGGCTATGAGGTGGCGAATTGGACCGGTTCCTGGCTGCTCGGCGTCGCCGGCGGCTTCATTGCTTCTGCGCTGATCGGTGTCCTGCTGCAGATCTTTGTTTTCCGACGCATGGAGGGCGATGACCTGCGCCAGACCCTGGTGACAATCGGCATCTCCATCGTCGGTGCCGATCTGATGCTGGCGGTCTTTTCCGGCAATACCTATCAGTTCACCGTCCCGGCGTTATTTGATGGCGCTATCGCGACGCCGATCATCACCGCTGTGAAGTCGGATGGGGCCTCTGTCGTCATGATGTACCCGCTCTACCGCCTCATCGTGCTGCTGGCGGCGGTGATTATCGGCATCGCCCTCTGGCTGCTGCTGAACCGCACCCGTATCGGCATGATGATTCGCGCCGGCGTCGATGATCGCGCCATGCTGTCCGCCAGCGGCGTCAATGTGCAGATGATTTTTGCCATCGTCTTTGCGATCGGTGCCGGCCTGGCCGGTTTTGCCGGCGTGGTCGGCGGTACGGCGCTGTCCATCGCGCCGGGCGAGGATGTGCGCTATCTCCTGGCCTCCCTGGTTGTCGTCATCGTCGGGGGCATGGGCTCGATCACCGGTGCGGCCATTGGCGCCTTGCTGATCGGCCTCGCCGAGCAGATCGGGCTCGCTTATTTCCCGACCTATGGCGTGGTGCTGACCTTCGTCATCATGGTGGTGGTGCTGGCCTTCCGCCCGCAGGGTATCATGGGGCGGGCGGCATGACATTGCTGGACAGCAAATCCTTGGCAACCGCGCTCTCCGGCCCGACCCGCCGCCTGCCTTTCGATGCCGGCTATCTGCTGCTGGCAATCGCCTTGCTGCTTTATCCGATGGTAGCCTCGCCATTCTTTACCTTCCAGATCGGCGGTTACACGCTGATCCTCGGTACCATCGCCTTGTCGCTGATGGTACTGGCTGGCTATGGCGGCATGGTCAGCTTGAGCCAGATGACGGTGGCCGGCATTGCCGGCTATTCCATTGCCATCTTCGGGACCAATGCTTCGGGCGTGATGGGACTAGGCTGGCCCTGGTGGGTGGCAGTTCCCTTCGCGATCTTGATCGGTGCCACCGCCAGCGCCTTGATCGGCATGCTGGCGGTACGCACGGCCGGCATCTACATGATCATGATCACGCTCGCCATCGGCACGGCGTTCTTTTATTTCGTGCGGCAGAACTACGCCTTCTTCAACGGCTTCAATGGCTTTCATGGCGTCAACGCACCGACGGTCTTCGGCATCTATTGGCGCGACCCGGTGCCGTTCTATTACCTGTCGCTAGCCATCGCCACGTTCTTCTTTGTTGCCGTGAGCTATATGGCGCGCTCGACCTTCGGCCTCAGCCTGCAGGCAATCCGCGACAATCCCCGCCGCATGCGGGCGATCGGGTTCGACGTCGCCGCGCACCGTGTCTTTGCCTTCTTCCTCTCCGGCGTTATCGCCGCCACGGCGGGCGTGCTGCTGGTCTGGTTCAATGGCCAGATCACCGCGGGGACGGTCGATGTGAATGCCGCCATCGACGTGCTGGTGGTGGCGGTGGTTGGCGGCTTGCGAAAGCCGATCGGTCCTTATCTCGGTGCACTGCTCTTCGCGCTGTTGCAGAACTTCGCCATCGACCTGATCGATCCCGAGCGCTTCAACACGGTGATCGGCGGTGTTTTCTTGTTGATCATCTTCTTCTCACCCGACGGCCTGTTGGGGTTGTGGGAGAGGATTCGAACAACGACCATGAGCAAATCTTTGCGCCCAGCCCTCCGGCGCAAGCCATCGAAGTGAATGAAGAGGGGACAATAAAAATGACCTACTTGGAGGAAACGCAATGCTGATCAACAGACGCAACCTGCTGGCTGCGGCCGTCGCGCTGACGGCTCTCAGCTCGGCAGCTCACGCAGATGACACCATCAAGATGGGTGGCCTGGCGACACTGGAAGGGGCCTTCACAGTGCTCGGGGAGGATGGACTGCGGGGTATGAAACTCGCTTTGCAGGAAGTGAACTACACGGTCGCTGGCAAGAAGATCGAGGTGCAGACCGGCTCCTCCGATGCCTCGCCGGAAAGTGCCGTCAAGGCCGCGCGCAAACTGGTGGAGCAGGGCGGCGTGCAGGTATTGATCGGGCCGCTCTCGGGTTCCGAGGGCATTGCCGTCAAGGATTATGCCAAGACGCAGCCGAACGTGACTTTCATCAACGGCTCCTCGGCGGCACAGGATACGACGCTCTTCAATCCGGCGCCGAACTTCTTCCGCTTCTCGACCGATGGCGTGCAGTGGATGGCCGGTCTCGGCGACTATGTCTATAACGAGAAGCACTACAAGAAGGTCGCGGTCGTTGCCGAAGACTATTCCTTCCCCTATAGCCAGGTGGAAGGCTTCATGCTGCCCTTCTGCAAGGCGGGTGGCCATGTGCCGGCGAAGTTCTGGGTGCCGATCGGCAATAAGGATTTCTCCTCGGTGATCTCCGCTTTGCCGGATGATGTCGATGCCATCTACGTCGCCCTCGGCGGTGCCGATGCCATCAACTTCCTCACCCAGTACCAGCAATCCGGCGGCACCGCGCCGCTGATCGGCGGTTCGATCACCGTCGACCAGACCGTGCTCGGCTCCAAGGGCGCCATCCGCAAGGCGGTGATCGGCACGGCGGCGGCCGGCCCGACCGCCGATGCCTGGGATGATCCGAAGTGGCAGGCTTTCACGGCAGAATACAAGAAGGCCTTCCCGGATGGCTTCCCGGCACCCTCGCTCTTCGCTCATGCCTATTACATCAACACCAAGGCGGCGATCCTCGCCTTGCAGAAAGTCAATGGTGATCTGTCCGATGGCGGTGCGAAGTTCCGTGAGGCCTTGGCCAATCTGACCTTCGATACGCCGACCGGCCCGGTCAAGCTCGATCACAACCGGAACGCCATCGCCGACATCTTCGTCACGGAGGTCGTCGAAGGCCCTAACGGCGCCTTGATGAACAAGGTCATCAAGATCGCCAAGGATGTGAACCAGACGTTGGGTGAACCGGAAGCCGACTTCCTGAAGATCGGCCCCGCCACCCGCGACAATCCGGACTGCAAGTAAGCGTAGCGGTAAAGGATCCAGGGTACCGATCATGGCAATAGCGGCGGCCGACAATCTGTTGAGCGAGAGCGGGGGTTATGCCCTCGAGCTCTTCGGTGTCGGCCGCCGTTTCGGTGCCCTGACCGCCCTTGCCGATGTCACCATGACGGTGCGGGCCGGTGAGCGCCGCGCCGTGCTCGGTTCGAATGGCGCCGGTAAGACCACTTTGTTCAATGTCATCACCGGCGACTTCCCGCCGACCAGCGGCTATATCCGTTTCTTCGGCGAGGATGTGACACATTTCGCCGCCTATGAGCGCATCCGGCGTGGCCTGCGCCGCACCTATCAGATCTCGCAGCTCTTCGGCGGGCTCAGTGTTCTCGACAACATCTTCCTCGCCTGCCGCGGTGTCTCCCGCCGGCGCTTCTCGCTGCTGCGCCCGCGCCGGGACGACGCGACCATGCAGCAGGCGGAACGCATCATCCAGGCGGTCAAGCTGGATGACAACCGCGCGACACCGGTCTCGCAATTGAGCCATGGCCAGCAGCGGCAGCTGGAAATCGCCCTAGCCTTGGCCGGCGCGCCACGCTTCATCCTGTTCGACGAGCCTGCCGCCGGCCTGTCGCCGGCCGAACGCCGGGACCTCGTCCATATTCTTGCGTCACTGCCGAGCCATATCGGCTATGTCATCATCGAGCACGATCTCGACGTGGCTTTACGCGTCTCGGAGCGCGTGACCATGATGCATAACGGCCGTATCTTCAAGGAAGGCACGCCGGCCGAGATCGAGAACGATCCGCAGGTACAGGAGATCTATCTCGGAGGCGGTCATGGCTGATCTGCGCCACCCCGAGACAAGATCCCGCAGCGGCGGCGCGACGCCGGTTTTGCGTATCCGCGACCTGCAGGTCTATTACGGCGAATCCCATGCCATCCAGGGTGTCGAACTGACCTTGGAGAGCCGCATCCTGTCCATCGTCGGTCGCAACGGCATGGGCAAGACGACACTGTGCAATACGATCACCGGCTTGAAGCGGGCGCGCAGTGGTTCGATTGCTGTGGCGGGGCGCGAAATCTCCACCATGGAGCCGCATGAGATTGCGCGGCTCGGCGTCGGCTATGTGCCGCAAGGCCGCCGGGTCTGGCGCAGCCTCTCCGTGGACGAGCATTTGCGATTGGCGGCACGTGGCGGCAAAGACGCAATCTGGACCGTCGATCGCATCTACCAAACCTTCCCGCGCCTTGCCGAGCGTCGCGCCAATGGCGGCGGCCAGCTCTCCGGCGGCGAGCAGCAGATGCTGGCGATCTCGCGCGCTTTGCTCGGCAATCCGCGCCTCCTCATCATGGATGAGCCGACCGAGGGCCTGGCACCGGTCATCGTCGAGCAAGTGGCGCAGATGCTGCAGCAACTCGCCGCCGAAGGCGAGATCGCGGTCCTGCTGATCGAGCAGAATATCGGTGTCGCCACGAGTGCCGCCGACCACGTGGCGATCATGGTCAATGGCCGCATCAACCGGGTGATGCCGTCCCAGGAGCTCGCCAATGACCGGGAGCTGCAGCAGCGCCTGCTCGGCGTCGGCCGTCACAGTGAGGAGCCGGCTGAATCTGTTTCCGATGAGGCGGCGAGCGCGACGCAGGAACGGGTCTCTGACGTCTTCCGCGTGGTGCGCCGGGACGGTACCGGTTTGCCCGAGGCCGGGGCAAATTCGGCGGATAACGGCAGCTACCGCATCCAGAACACCCTGCCGAACCGCTGGGAGCTGAGCGAACGGGAGATAGGCCGGGGTGTTCGCGCAGCGGTGAAGCCGACGGGGACGACGCCATCTGCGGCTGAAGGGGATACCGGCGCCAGTGCCATGATCTTCCAGATGCCACCGGCCGAGCGTTATGGCCGCACGGCTTTGGTCGTCGGCACTTTCGACACCAAAGGGCGGGAACTCAAATTCCTGCGCGATTGCCTGCGCGACACCGGCATCCGCACCCGTATGGTTGATCTCTCGACCTCGGGCAAGCCCTCCAGCGCCGATGTCTCGCCGCAGGAAGTGGCAAGCGCCCATCCACGCGGGGCGAGCAGTGTCTTCTCCGGCGATCGCGGCAAGGCGGTGAGCGCCATGGCGACAGCCTTCGAGCACTGGATCCTGCGCCAGCGCGATATCGGCGGCATCATCTCGGCCGGCGGTTCCGGTGGTACCTCATTGGCAACGGCCGGTATGCGACGTCTTGCCGTCGGCATTCCGAAGGTGATGATCTCAACTGTTGCGTCGGGAGAGGTCGGCAATTATGTCGGTGCCTCGGATATCCTGATGCTGCCCTCGGTCGCCGATGTGCAGGGCCTCAACACCATTACCGAACGCATTCTGCGCAACGGTGCCAATGCGCTGGCCGGTATGATCGCCCAGATGCCGACACCGGCCCAGCGCGCCGCCGAACAGGCCCTGGCGAAGCCGGCCCTCGGCATCACCATGTTCGGCCTGACAACGCCCTGCGTGCAGCAACTGACCGCCGATCTGCAGGACGATTACGACTGCCTCGTCTTCCACGCAACCGGGGTCGGCGGGCGGTCGATGGAGAGCCTGGCCGATTCCGGGCTGCTGGCGGCGGCGATCGATGTCACCACAACGGAAGTCGCCGATATGATGATGGGCGGCGTCTTCCCGGCGACTGCTGATCGCTTCGGCGCCTTCATCCGCCAGCGTATTCCCTATGTCGGTTCCTGCGGCGCCCTCGACATGGTCAATTTCGGTCCCCAGGAGACTGTGCCGGAGAAATATCGCGGCCGCAATTTCGTCGTCCACAACCCGAATGTGACGCTGATGCGGACCACCGCCGCCGAGAATGCGGAAATGGGTCGCTGGATCGGACAGCGCCTCAATGAGATGCAGGGGCCGGTGCGGTTCCTGATCCCGGAAGGCGGCGTTTCCGGCATCGATCTGCCGGGCAAAGCGTTCCACGACCCGGTGGCGGACAAGGCGCTGTTCGATGCCCTGGAGGCGACCGTGCAGCAGAACGGCCAGCGGCGCCTGATCCGTGTGCCGGCCCATATTAACGATCCGGAATTTGCCGCCGCCTTGCAACGCGCGTTCCGGGAGATCGCAGCCCCCTTGCGGAAGAGAGCCTGAGATGCCGCGTTTTGAAAGAGCCGCCTTACTGGAGAAGTTTCGCGGCATGATCGCGCGAAACGAGATGATCATCGGCGGCGGCGCCGGCACCGGCCTGTCCGCAAAATGCGAGGAGGCCGGCGGCATCGACCTCATCGTCATCTACAATTCCGGCCGCTACCGCATGGCTGGGCGGGGGTCTCTCGCCGGCCTGCTCGCTTACGGCAATGCCAATGAGATCGTCATGGAGATGGCGCGCGAGGTCCTGCCGGTGACGCAGAAGACGCCGGTCCTGGCAGGGGTCAACGGCACCGATCCTTTCTGCCTGTTCGACAAGTTCCTCGATGACCTCAAGGCCGTCGGCTTCTCCGGCGTGCAGAATTTCCCGACCGTCGGACTGATCGACGGCACCTTCCGCGCCAATCTGGAAGAGACCGGCATGTCCTACGGGCTCGAGGTCGACATGATCGCCAAGGCGCATGCGAAGGACATGCTGACAACGCCCTATGTCTTCAACGAGGAAGAGGCGGCAGCGATGGCGAAGGCCGGGGCCGATATCATCGTCTGCCATCTCGGCCTGACCACCGGCGGCTCGATTGGCGCCGAGACGGCGCTGAAGTTGAAGGATTGCCCGGCGCTAGTCGATGCCTGGGCCGAGGCGGCACGCAAGGTGCGCAAGGACGTGATCGTGCTGGTGCATGGCGGCCCGGTCTCGGAGCCGGACGATGCCAGCTATGTGTTGAGCAACACCAGGAACTGCCACGGCTTCTACGGCGCCTCGTCGATGGAGCGGCTGCCGACCGAGCGTGCGCTCGTCGAGCAGACCCGCAAGTTCAAGGCGATCAAGAAATCATAACGGGTTGAAACGCCAGCGCGGCTATCTGCAGCGCGGCGCCAGGTTTGGGAGGAAGATCACATGGCAACGCAAATCCTTGGCTCGGTCATTCTGTGGCTGATCGCCCTTGCGGTCATCATCGTCATCGGCGTCTATCTGTTGCGCTGGCTCTATCGCCGCTCGATCAAGGAGACGGCCTTCGTGCGCACTGGCTTCGGCGGCGAGAAGGTGGTGATCAATGGCGGCGCCTTCGTCATCCCGGTCCTCCACGAGATGACGCCGGTCAACATGAATGTCATGCGGGTCGAGGTGCGGCGCGGCCAGTCCAATGCCCTCATCACACGCGACCGCATGCGGATCGATCTCATCGCCGAATTCTTTCTGCGGGTGCAGCCGACGCGAGAGGCCGTCTCCGTGGCGGCACAGACGCTCGGTCGCCGCGCCATGCAGCCGGACGACATCCGCGACCTCTTTGAAGGCAAGTTCTCTTCGGCCCTGCGCGCGGTGGCCGCTGAAATGACGTTGGAAGAGATTCACGAACGCCGCAGCCAGTTCATGAACCGGGTGCGGGAACAGGCGGCAGAGGCCCTCAGCCAGAATGGACTGGAGCTGGAAAGCGTGGCCTTGGTCGATCTCGACCAGACCAGTCTGGAATATTTCGATCCCTCCAACGCCTTCGATGCCCAGGGTCTGACGCAATTGACCGAGACGATCGAGATGCGCCGCAAGATGCGAAACCAGATCGAACAGCAGACCATGATCGAAATCCGCAACCAGAATCTGGAATCCGAGCGCCGGGTGCTGGAGATCGACCGGGAAAGCGAATATGCCCGCATCGAGCAGGAGCGCGAACTGGAAGTGCGTCGGGCAAGCCAGCGGGCGGAACTGGCCCGGGAGCGGGCGCAGCGCGATCACGAGGCGCAACAAGCCCAGCTGACCGCCAGCGAGGCGACGGAGCGCGCCCGCATCGCCCAGGAGCGCGCCATCGCCGAAAGCCGCATCGCCAGCGAGGAAGAGATCCAGAAACGCGAGATCGCCCGCCGTCGTGCGCTGGAAGCCTCCGAACTGAAGAGCCGTGAACTCACCGAGAAGGAACAGATTGCTCTTGAGCTCGCCATCGAACGGGAGCGCATCAACCGCGAACAGGAGCGGGAGGAGCTGGAAGTAACCCGCCGTCGTGTCGTCGAACTCGCCGAGCGGGAGCGGGAGATCGCCCTGGCGTCCAAAAATGCCGATGTGGTGCGGGCGGAGGCCGAGCGCCGGCAAGCCGAGATCATTACCAATGTCGATATCGAGCGCGAGCGCGTGGCGCGTGAACGCCTGCTGGACGAGGCGCGAGTTGAGCGCGAGCGCGCCTTGCAGGCGCTGGAGATCGCCAAGCGCCAGGCCTTCGAGGAGGCGGAAATAGCAGCCGGCGAGGAGGTCGAACGCGCCCGCATCATGACTGAACGTGGTATCGAGGAAGCGCGCGTGGTGCGGGATCGTGAGATTCGCAAGCTCTCGATCGAGCGCGACAAGACACTGGAACTGGCCGAACTCGAAAAAGCGATTTCGCTCGCCGCCAAGAGCAAGGAGCGCTCGGCCGCCATTGTAGAAGCGGAAGCCGCACGTGCCCTCGCCATCGCCGCCGAGGAACAGGCTTTCACCGCCCGCGAGCGCGAGATCGCCGAGCGCCGCAAGGCGGTGGAGTTGATCGCCGCGGCCCGCGAGGCCGAGCGGGACCATCTGCGCCTGACCGCCAAGGCGGAAGCGGAAAAGGCGGCCGCCGAATCTTTCGGCGAGGCGCAGCGCATCGCCGCCCAGGCCGAGGCCGAAGCGGCGGTCATCCGTGCCGAAGCGGCGGCCAAGAAATATGCCGTCGATGCCGAAGGCCAGCGTCAGGCCAATGAGGCCGAGAATCTGCTCACCAACGAGGCGCGGGCCTCACGGGCGCGGCTGCGTCTCCTCGACAAGCTGGAAGGCATCGTGCGCGAGAGTGTGCGGCCGATGGAGAAGATCGACGCCATCAAGATCCTGCATGTCGATGGGCTTGGCGGCGGCGAGGGCAGCCATAAGAACGTGACAGATGAGGTGATCGACAGCGCGCTCCGCTACCGTGTGCAGGCGCCGATGATCGACAGCCTGATGAAGGAAGTCGGCATCGAGGGCGGTTCGATCGGACGCATGACCGATGTGCTCCGCGACGCCAAGGATATTGACTCGATCACCCGCAACCGCAAGAGGGACAAGAAAGGCGAAGGCGAGGATCACAACCGTCATGATCGCGATCGTGACGACGATCGCTGATCGGGCAGGCAGCGCAGAACATGGCCAAGGTCTATATCTCTTCCATCATCAACGCGCCGGCCGGCCAGGTCTGGTCCATCATTCGCGACTTCAACGGCCTGCCGAGCTGGACGCCATTTGTCGCCGATAGCCGGATCGAGCAGAACCAGCCCGCCGACAAGGTCGGCTGTGTCCGCAATTTCACGCTGAAGGATGGGGGGCGCATCCGCGAGAAATTGCTGGCGCTGTCTGATTACGACTTCACCACCGTCTATTCCATCCTGGAAAGCCCGATGGGCGTGGAGAACTATATCGCTACCCTGCGACTTATCCCCGTCACCGACGGCGATCGCTGCTTCGCCGAATGGACCGCCGAATTCGACTGTGCGCCCCAGCGCGAACAGGAACTGGTCGGCCATATCGGGCGCAACGTCTTTCACGCCGCCTTCCAATCACTGAAGAGCCGGTTCGGGCATTGACGGCCTCAGGTGCGAAAACACGGAGGGTGGGGATATGACCGTCCAGGTGATGCGCAGCGGCGTGATCGATGCACCTGTCGAGGCGGTCTGGCATCTCCTGCGTGATTTCAACAGCCATGACAGCTGGCATCCGGCTGTCGCCGAAAGCCATATCGAAGCGGGCGAGGCGGCGGATCTGGTGGGTGCCGTGCGGGCCTTCACCTTGCGCGATGGCAGTTTTCTGCGCGAGCAGTTGATCTCGCTCTCCGATCGCGATCGCAAGCTCACTTATTGCATCCTGGATTCACCCATTCCGCTGCACGGCTATGTGGCGCAGATGCAGCTCCAGCCGGTGACTGATGGCGATGGCTGTTTCCTGATCTGGGAATCGCGCTTCTCGCCGCCATCGGGCCAGACCGACGCGCTGGTGCGTTTAGTGGCAGAGAATATCTACGAGGCCGGCATCGCCGCCTTGCAGGCCCACTTCAAGCGGTCTCGCCTTGCTGATGCGGTCCGGCCATCCGCATCCATTCCATCATCGCCACAGCCACCTGCGACGCGTCTCGCGTCCGCCGCGCCCCCTGCGGCTGTCGCTTCCAGGATGCCGCGGCCGGCCTATGTGGGTGGAGCAGCGGGAGTGCTGCAAAGTGCCGCCATCATGGTCGGCCAGTATGGCGGCCCGGACATGCTGGTGCCGGAGGTGGTCGCGGTGCCGCCGCCGGGACCCGGTGAGCTGCGGCTGCAGCAGACCATGATCGGAGTCAATTTCATCGACATCTATTGTCGGCGCGGCGATTTCCGGCTGCTCGACCTGCCGGGCATACCCGGCATGGAGGGTGTTGGCATCGTCAGCGACATCGGCGCCGGCGTCAGCGACATCGCAATCGGTGACCGTGTCGCCTATGCCGGGCCGCCGATCGGCGCCTATGCGGCGATCCGCAATGTACCGGCCGACCTTGTCGTGCCGGTGCCGCACGATCTCGATGACCGCATCGTTGCCGCCAGCTATCTCAAGGGGGCGACGGTCGACTTCCTGCTGCAGGATATCCATCCGGTTATGCCGGGCCAGACGATTCTCCTGCGGGCGGCGGCCGGGGGCCTCGGTCTGTTGCTAAGCCAAGCGGCGAAAACGGCGGAAGCTGTCGTGATCGGTGTGGTCTCCAGTGCCGCCAAGGCTGCAGCGGCGCGGCAAGCCGGGTGCGACCATGTCATCGTCGATCCGGCGACGGGCGGCGGCGCGCTGGTGCCGCAGGTCATGGAGCTGACGACAGGACGCGGCGTCGATGTGGTCTATGACGGCGGGGGCGGCACGACCTATGACGAATCCCTGGCTTGCCTTTCGCTCCGCGGCCATCTGGTCAGTCTCGGTCAGGCATCAGGCGCTATCGGCGCGCGCGATATCGATGCCCTGGTTGTGAAATCGATCACCGTGTCACGACCAAATTTCGCCCACTACAATGCCGATCCGGCAACACGCCGGGCACGCGCCGGCAGACTGTTTGCGGCGCTGCGCCAAAAGCAGCTGGTTCCCCATATCGCACGGGAACTACCGCTGTCGGCTGCGGCCGAGGCGCATCGGCGGCTCGAGCATCGAGACAATATTGGCACTTATCTATTATTTCCCTGATTGGGTCCGCCAAATTTTCGCGCCGATCATGCCGTGAGGGCAGAGCCGCAGCTTTTTGCGACTTGGCTAACCCCCCTGCCATCCACGACGAAGCGCTTCGACCCATTCGCACCGGTGACCTCAAATTGTTTGCACGGCCCTTTCCCTGAACGAGATCTATATCGTTCCCTGGTTGAGAGGCTGAGACTGTATCGCACTTGATGAACTTGTGGTTTAGCGGCGCATCCTCTTTCGAACCTCAGCCTTATCAAGCCGAAAGCCCTTCAAATTCACGGTTGGCCACGATCCCGTCAAGAAAAGTTAACGGGGGGACTGATCGTTTGGACAAAAAAACAAGCGAAATTGGACGCCGTAAAAAAGCCTTGCTCCGGCAAAGCGGTCATCATTCCACCGTCAAACCCGGTGGAGGAACAATCATGAAAATCGTCGTCATTGGTGGCAGCGGCCTGATCGGCAACAAGGTCGTCGCGATTTTGCGGCAGAAGGGCCATGAAGTCACCGCCGCCTCGCCCCGCACAGGCGTCAATACCATCACCGGCGAGGGGTTGGCCGGCGCGCTCAAGGGCGCCGAGATCGTCATGGATGTGGCCAACTCGCCGTCCTTCGAGGATGGACCGGTGATGGAATTCTTCACCACCTCGGGCCGCAATCTCCTGGCCGCCGAAGCCGCTGCGGGGGTGAAGCATCACGTCGCTCTCTCGGTGGTCGGTGTCGATCGCTGCGCGCAAGGTGGCTATTTCCGCGCCAAGCTCGCCCAGGAGGACCTGATCCGTGCTTCCGGCATTCCCTATACGATCGTCCGCGCCACCCAGTTCTTCGAATTCCTCAGCGGCATCGCCGGATCCGCGGGCGATGGCGATACCATCCGCCTCTCGCCGGCCCATATCCAGCCGGTTGCCTCGGATGACGTCGCAGCCCTGGTGGCCCGGATGGCTTCCGCACCCCCGCTCAATGGCATTGTCGAGCTGGCGGGGCCGGAGCGCTTCAATCTCGATGAATTGGTGCGGCGTTATCTGCAGGCCCGGAACGATCCGCGCAAGGTGGTGGCCGACGTCCATGCGCGCTATTTCGGCATGGAGCTCAATGACAGGACCCTCACGCCAGGCGAGCATCCGCAGATCGGGTCGATCGCCTTTGAAACCTGGCTCACCCAATCACCGACGCAGTAAGCGGCGCATCCCTTAAGGAAGGAGTTTCACCATGTTGAAGCGGTTAGCCTGCGGGCTCGTTCTCGCCACCGTCGCGCTCGTCCCGATGTCATCGGCCCCATCCCTGGCCGATGCGACCGCGAGTAAAGCCAAGGTGACCCTAGTCTTCGATCACCCGCTGCCGAATGTGCCGGGCAAGAGCATGAAGGGTGTCCTCGTCGAATATGCGCCGGGCGGTTTATCGCCGGCCCACACCCACCCCCATTCCGCCTTCATCTATGCAACGGTGCTCGAAGGTGCGATCTCCAGCCAGGTCAATGACGGCCCGGTCAAAGTCTATCATGCCGGCGAAAACTTCGCCGAAATGCCCGGCGACCATCACGCTGTCAGCGCCAATGCCAGCCAGACCGAACCCGCCCGCCTGCTTGCTGTCTTCGTGGTCGATACCAGCGAGAAGGAGCTGGTGTTCAATGACAAGTGAAAAGCGGCGGCGGGCGGCTATGTGGAGCGAGCGAAGGCCCAGATACTTTCATTTGCGCGCTGACATCATCACCAACGGAACGTCATGAACACGCTTACCGGATCGAGCTTGCGGGACAAGGTTGCCATCGTCACGGGTGGCAGCGCGGGAATCGGACGGGCGGTGGCGCGGGGTTTCGCGGCCGCCGGCGCCCGGGTGATCATCACCGGACGGCGCCTCGGGCCTCTGCAGGAGGCCGTGCGTCATCAGCCGTATATCGCCAGTGTCACGGCGGACGCTTCGGTGCCGGCGGACGCACAACGCACGATCAATGAGACGCTCAACACTTGGGGTCGTATCGACATCCTCGTCAACAATGCCGGGACGGGGGCAGTTCTGCCGCTGGCCGAGATGACGGCCGAGAAAGCCACCGTCGAGAAGATCAACGGCATCTTTGCCGCCAATGTGCTGGGCCCGAGCCTGCTGGCAGCAGCGGCTCTGCCCTATCTCGCCGCCACTAAGGGCTCCGTCGTCAATGTCTCCAGCACGCTCGGTCATAAGCCGGCGGAAGGCCTCGCGCATTACGCCGCCAGCAAGGCAGCCTTGGAGCAGTTGACGCGCTGCTGGGCGCTGGAACTGGCCCCGCTCGGCGTCCGGGTCAATGCGGTGGCAGCGGGGCCGACCGAGACCGACGCTTTGACCGCCATGCTGTGCCTCTCGCCGCAGCAGGCGGAAGCGGTGAAGGAGCGTGAACGCGAGCAGATCCCGCTGAAGCGTCGCGGTTTTCCGGAAGATGTCGCGCGCTGGATCCTCGCTCTGGCCGACCCCGCCGCGGATTGGGTCACCGGCCAGGTGATCACCGTAGATGGCGGCTTCGGCCTTACCTGATCAGAAAGGAAGATGGATATGGACGAGCTTTATACCCAACACCGGGTACTCGACGAAGCGACCTTGCGCGATAGCGCCTTCGCCATGCCGCCCAGCAGTCCGGCCTTCCCGCCGGGGCCCTATCGCTTCGTCGATCGGGAATATTTCATCATCCGTTATCGCACCGATCCAGAAGCCCTGCGTCGCGTCGTACCTGCGCCGCTGGAGATCATCGAGCCGGTGGTGAATTACGAATTCATCCGCATGCCGGATTCGACCGGCTTCGGCGATTATACCGAGAGTGGCCAGGTGATCCCGGTGCGCTACAAGGGCGAGGCCGGCAGCTATACCCATCAGATGTTCCTCAACGATCATCCGCCGATCGCTGGTGGCCGCGAACTCTGGGGCTTCCCGAAGAAGCTGGCGCAGCCAAGCCTCAAGGTCGAGATCGATACACTGGTCGGCACGCTGAACTATGGCTCGGTGCGTATCGCCACCGGCACGATGGGCTACAAACATCGCGCCCTCGACCCCGCGATTGAGGCGGCGGGACTGCGGGCGCCTAATTTTCTCATCAAGGTTATTCCCCATGTCGATGGCAGTCCGCGGATTTGTGAATTGGTGCGCTACCACCTGGAAGATGTGGTGGTGAAGGGTGCCTGGAGTGGCCCTGCGGCTCTGCAGCTTTGCCCGCATGCTTTGGCGCCGATCGCCGATCTGCCGGTGTTGCAGGTCCTCGCCGCCAAGCATTTCGTCGCCGATCTGACGCTCGGCCTTGGCACCGTCGTTCACGATTACCTCACGTGACAGCCGGCTTACATGAAATGGGAGGATTGAGATGCGCCGATTGAACCGCAAGGAACTCACCAGCCAGGCCACCAGTCCGGCTGCCAGCCAAATTGACGATCCGATGACCGATGCGGCAGCCTGCACGGTGCCGGGCTATGACATGGTCGCCCTGGTATTGCAGGGTGGCGGAGCGCTTGGTGCCTATCAGGCCGGTGTCTATGAGGGCCTGCATGAAGCAGGCATCCGGCCGAATTGGCTGGCCGGCATTTCCATCGGCGCGCTCAATGCCGCGATCATCGCCGGGTCGCCGGAAAACCAGCGTGTGGATCGGCTGCGCGAATTCTGGGAGACGATCTGCGCCTGCCCGCTCGGCTGGTCGACGCCGGCCGGCATGATGGAGAGCCTGCCGTTCTCGATGAACCTGCGCTCGGGCCATAATGTTGCCGCCGCCATGCGCGCTTTGTTCATGGGGCAGACGGGTTTCTTCAAGCCCCGTTTCCCGCCGCCCTTCCTGTCGTTCTTCACCGGCGATACCGCAACAAGTTTCTATGATACGGCGCCCTTGCGTGACACGCTGGAACGGCTGGTGGATTTCAAACTGCTGAACTCTGGCGATATCAGGGTCAGCGTTGGTGCCGTCAATATCCGGCGCGGCAATCTGGTCTATTTCGACACCGCCAATCAGCGCCTGCGAGCCCAGCATTTCATGGCCTCCGGCGCTTTGCCGCCGGGCTTTCCAGCCGTGGAGATCGATGGCGAATATTACTGGGATGGCGGCATGGTCTCCAACACGCCCTTGTCCCGGGTCCTCTCCAGCGAGCCCCGGCGTGATACCCTGACCTTCCAAGTCGATCTGTGGTCCGCTTTGGGGCGGTTGCCTGCTGATCTGATGGAGGTCGCCAACCGGCAGAAGGAGATTCAGTATTCCAGCCGCACTCGGGCCATCACCACGCATATGCTGCAGATGCAGAAAATGCGCCAGGCCCTGCAGCAGGTGATCGAGCGGCTGCCGGCGGAAGCGCGCGACGATCCGGCGCTGAAGGATGTCGCCGAACTCGCCAGCCACCGCGCCCATAACATCATCCATCTCATCTATCAGTCGAAAGCCTTCGAAGGGCATTCAAAGGATTACGAATTCGGGCTTGAGGCGATGCGCGAGCATTGGCAGACCGGCCTCGACGACATCCGCCGGACGCTTGCCGATCCGCGCCGCCTGGACCGGCCGACGCCTGAATCCGGTATCGTCACCCATGACATCCATCGCGCGGAACGCGGTGCCTAGGCGCATCCATATCAGGTAAGGAACAGAGACATGTTGCAAGGCAAGGTTGCCATCGTCACCGGCTCGACCAGCGGTATCGGGCTCGGTATCGCCAAGGTACTAGCAAGCCATGGTGCCGATCTCATGCTGAACGGCTTCGGTCCACAGGCGGAGATCGAGACGCTGCGGGCCGGCATAGCCAACGACTACGGCGTGCGCGTTTGCTATAACAGCGCCGATATGTCCAAGGCAGCGGCGGTACGGGGCCTGATCGCCACGACGCGACAGCAGCTCGGCCGCATCGACATCCTCGTCAACATCCAGTTCACCGCGGCCGTCGAGGACTTCCCCACCGAGAAGTGGGACGCGATCCTGGCGATCAATCTGTCGGCCGCCTTCCATGGCGTCGCCGCTGCCGTGCCCGAGATGAGAAAGCAAGGCTGGGGCCGTATCATCAATATCGCCTCGGCCCATGGCCTTGTTGGTTCCGCCCATAAGGCCGCCTATGTGGCCGCGAAGCATGGCATCGTCGGCCTGACCAAGGTGGTGGGGCTGGAGGCGGCCGGCAGCGGGATCACTGTCAATGCTGTCTGCCCTGGCTGGGTGCTGACGCCGCTGGTTGAAAAGCAGATCGCTGACACGGCGGCGGAGCGGAAGATCAGCCGGGACGATGCGGCCGCTGCCTTGCTCGGTGAAAAGCAGCCGTCCGGCAGCTTCGTGACGCCCGAGCAACTGGGTGGCACCGTCGCCTTCCTCTGCTCGGCTGCCGCGGACCAGATCACCGGCACTGCAATCGCCGTCGATGGTGCCTGGACAGCGCAGTAACGGTGGCGCAATAGCGGGCCGTGATGGCGGCCCGCTCACTCCGGCAGACCAGCCTCCCGCAAAGCATCGGTGAAATTCGCGAGGTCCTGCGGGCGCTGGAAGGGTAACCAGTCATTGAGGCCGGCGAGCCGCAAAGCCGGATCGAGGTCTCGCAACTGCTGAACTGTGCGCTGCGCTTCGTCGCTACGTCCGGCGCGCGTATAGATGGCGGCGAGAATAGTCAGTGGCAATGCTTGATCCGACTTGTGCAGTGAGGCCTTTTCCGCCCAGGAGAGGGCATCTCCCGTATGGCCGGCCAGGAGATGAGCCATTGCGATTCCCACCTCCATCCGCTGCATGTCCGGTCCCAGCGGGCTGAGGCGCATTCCATGGGCAATACGCTCGATGGCGTTATCCGGATTGCCGAGCCAAATTCTCAGAAATCCGCCCAGATACCATCCGGCCGCGAGATTCGGATCCAGCAGCAGTGCGCGGTCGAGCAACTCGATCCCACCCTCGATATCGCGATCGAGATGCGCCAAAGCATGGCCGCTTGCCGCCAGGGCCACTGCGTCTTCCCGGCCCAATTCAACGGCGTGACGGGCAAGGCGTGTGCCTTCCAGAATATCCCTCTCGAGGTTGGATGCCCGGCGACTGAGCTTGCGCCAGGAATGACACCAGGCGGCCATGGCATAGGCTGCAGCGAAATCCGGGCCAAGCTGGATCGCGGCATAGAATAACGGCAATGCCTCATCTGTGGCATGTCTGGACACCTGGCGGAATTTCCACATGCCGCGCAGATAATAGTCATAGGCATCGAGGCTCTCCGTCGGCTTGCGACGGGCGCGTTCGATCTCGACACGCTCCAAATGCGGCACCAGCGCGCCGACGACGCTCGTGGCCATCTGGTCTTGCAGCGCGAAGATATCCTCAAGAGCACTTTCAAAGCGTTCTGCCCAAAGGCTCAGCCCGCTGGCGGCATCAACCAGTTGACCCGTGATACGCACGCGATTTCCCGCACGCCGCACGCTCCCCTCCAGGACGTAGCGGACCCCCAATTCCCGGCCGACTTGCTTCATGTCGACGGCATGGCCTTTGTACGTGAAACTTGAGTTGCGCGCGATGACGAACAGCCACCGCATGCGCGACAGAGCTGAGATGATGTCGTCCACGACGCCGTCCACGAAATAGTCCTGGTCGGTGTCGCCGCTGAGGTTCAAAAACGGGAGTACAGCGATGGAGGGGCGATCTGGGACGAGCGACGCGGGCGCTGTCGGCTCAGAGGGGGCCGCCGGGTTGGGTCCAGCGTCGATTTCCTGCACCTCGCCGATGAAGCGATAGCCCTTGCGGGGGACTGTGCGGACCAGGCGCTGCTCCTCCCCGGTGTCACCGATGGCCTTGCGGACCGCATTGATGTGACTGGTTAGGGTGGATTCAGAAATGATCCGGCCACCCCAGACGACGTCGATCAGGTCGTCTTTGCTGACGACGTGCGCGCGACTTTGCACCAGATAGGTCAGCAGGTCGAAGACCTGTGGGCCGGACACGATCGTTTCGGCTCCATGTGAGAGCTCCCGCCGGTCGGTATCGAGCACGAAGTCCTCAAACCGGTACTGCATGTCCTCTCCCGGATAACCGCTTTCTGATGGGTATCTAAGCCCGTTTGGCCCTTCTTCCCAATCACTTCTGCAAGCCGGCCTCGCGAAGAGCATCGACGAAAGTCTCAAGATCCTGGGATCGCTGGAAGGGAAGCCAGCTGCCGAGGTCGGAAAGTCGAAGCGCGGGATCGAGTTGACGAAGCTGGCCTATCGCGACCCCGGCTTCACTGCTCAGACCGGCCCGCGCATAGACGGCGGCGAGGACACTGATCGGGAAGGCCCGGCCAGACATATGTCGCGAGGCCTTTTCCACCCATATTAACGCATCCGCGATGCGGCCTGTCAGCAAATGCGCCAATGCGATGCCGACTTCCATCTGATGCATCTCTGGGCTGAGGGGGTTCAGACGCATTGCATGGGCGATCCGGGTGATTCCTTCATCCGGCTCGCCGCGCCAGATCCGCACAAAGCCTCCGACGAACCAGCAAGCCGCCAGATTTGGATTGAGCATCAACGCCCGGTCGACAACGGCGATGCTGCCATCGAGATCGCGGGTCAAATGCACCAATGCGTGTACGCTTGCCGCCAGGGCGTCAGCATCATCCTGGCCCAATTCCACGGCCCGGCGCACGAGACGTCTGCCTTCAGTGGTTTCCTGTTCGAAATTGCTCGTCCAGCGGTTGATCTTGCGCAAGGAATGGCACCAGGCGGCCATGGCATGGGCTGACGCGAATTCCGGGTCACGTTCGATTGCCTGATAAAACAGGACCAACGCCTCGTCGATCGCGCTCTTGGAAACCTGGCGAAAACGCCACATGCCACGCAAATAGCAATCATAGGCATCCAGACTCTCGGTCGGCTTCTGGCGCGCGCGTTCAATCTCGGCACGTTCCAAATGCGGCGCCAATGCGCCGACAGTGCTGGCCGCCATCTCATCCTGCAGGTCGAAGAGGTCATCGAGCGTGCTTTCAAAACGTTCCGCCCAGAGACTTTCACCGGTGCCGGCATCGACCAGCTGACCGGTGATCCGGACCCGGTTTGCCGCTTTGCGCACGCTGCCCTCCAGCACATAACGCACGCCGAGTTCCCGGCCGACCTGTTTCACGTCGACGGGCCGACCCTTGTAGGTGAAGCTTGAATTGCGGGCGATGACAAACAACCAGCGCATGCGGGACAGGACCGAGATGATGTCATCCACCACGCCATCAACGAAGTAATCCTGGCTTGGATCACCGCTGAGATTGAGGAAGGGCAGGACGGCAATGGACGGGCGATCCGGGACGACCAAGCCGGAGCCGTTCTGTTGGATGGCCTCCGCTTTTTCCGCGGCCTCGACTTCCTGTATATCGCCGATGAAGCGATAACCCTTGCGCGCGATCGTGCGAACCAGGCGCTGTTCGTCGCCCGTGTCACCAATAGCCTTGCGGACTGCGTTGATGTGGCTGGTCAGGGTGGATTCCGAAACGATCCGACCCTGCCAGACGGCATTGATCATGTCGTCCTTGGTGATGACGCGTGCGCGATTTTGCACGAGGTAGATCAGGAGATCGAAGACCTGTGGCCCCATCTCGATCATCTCGGTCCCACGGGAGAGCTCCCGTCGGTCTGCATTGAGAACAAAGTCCTCAAAGTGATATTGCACATAGCCTCCTGATCGCCTGATGGCTTTTGTGGACATTCGCGGTGACCGCGGTGATCGGGATCTTAGGGAACGTGAGAGAATTGGCCATGCCCAGGGACATGGCAGTGGATGATATTCGTCGGCTCCAACGTGATTGATGTGGCCGGGGCTTGCAAGTCCTGCATGTGTCCGACAGCCGGTATCAAGCGATCCTATAGTGATTGGGGACGAATTTGGACAAAAACCCAAGATAAAATCGAGGGTCCTTGAAAGTCTTCCGGCCCGGTCTGGCGCATTCTCCACTCATCAACCTGGGATGGAGAAGCATCATGAAGATCATCGCCATCGAAGCGGTTACATTTAACGAACTCGGCCTGCCGGTCGTATTTCAGATGATGATACGGCACTGTCAAAAACAAATGACACGGCTCTTTCACCCCTATCAGCCCTGGCGTCATTACATGCGCGGCCCCGGCCCAAAGTGTCGGGAGAAGCAGGGCCTGACGGCGATATGAGCTGAGATGGTGTGGCGGTAATGGCCTCCACCGATCTGAAGCCAAAGCCAAGCCCGATCTGTTCCTAGCTAATCAGCCCGCCTGCCCGCCGAAGCCGCCGGTGCAGATCGCATGTGGGCGTATGCGGACTTTGTCTTGCCCATGGCCACATGACGATAGCCGGATAGCAAGATCTCACGTGAATTATGGAGGCTCATCTTGGGTACAACGAAGAAGGTAGCCGTTATCACCGGAGCGTCGCAGGGCATCGGTGCGGCATTGGTGAAGGCCTATCGCGCGCGCAATTTTGCCGTTATCGCCAATTCCCGGTCCATCGAGCCGGCATCTGATCCGGACGTTCTGCCCCTTGCCGGCGATATTGCTGAGCCTGAAACCGCAGAACGCATTGTCGCGCAGGCACTCCACCGTTTTGGCCGCGTCGATACGCTCGTCAATAATGCCGGCATCTTCATCGCGAAGCCGTTCACCGAGTATACGGACGAAGATTACATGAGGATATTGGCCGTCAACCTAAGCGGCTTCTTCCATATAACACAGCGCGCTGCCGGGGAGATGCTGAAGCAAGGGGCGGGGCATATCGTTCAGATCACTTCCGGCCTTGATGTTCATGCAAATAGCGCCGTCCCATCGGTACTGGCGGCCTTGACAAAAGGTGGCCTGAACGCAGCAACGAAGTCGCTCGCGATTGAATATGCGCGCAGGGGTGTTCGCGTCAACGCGGTGGCACCAGGCGTGATCAGGACGCCGATGCACAACCCAGCAACATACGAACAACTGGCCAGAATGCATCCGGTCGGGCGGATCGGAGATGTGAAGGATATCACCGATGCGGTTTTGTACCTCGAAGGTGCCGATTTCGTCACCGGCGAGATTTTGCATGTCGACGGCGGACAGAGCGCCGGTCATTGAGGAGGTTTGAGATGACAAAGCGTATTTTGATCATTGGTGCCGGTTTTGCCGGCATGTGGAGTGCCCTGAGTGCGGCGCGTCTGCTGGACCAGGCAAAAAAGGAAGGGTCGGTGGAGATCGCGCTGATCGCGCCGGAGCCGGCCCTGCATGTCCGTCCACGCTTCTATGAGGTCAATCCGGCCACGCTGCAGGCACCGTTGCGGGGGGTGTTCGAAGCGGTCGGTGTCAAATACATCCAGGGCAGCGTTCAGCATATTCATCCGGCGAAGCACGAGGTCGAGGCGACCGGCGCGGATGGCAAGACCTTCACGCTCACTTACGACCGCTTGATCCTGGCGGCTGGCAGCCGGCTGGTCGAGCCACCGATCCCCGGCCTCAAGGAATACAGTTTCAATGTGGACACGCTGGCTGGCGCTGCCAAGCTGGACGAGCATCTCGCCACACTGAAAAAGCTACCGGAGACACCGGGGCGAAATACTGTGGTTGTCGCGGGCGGCGGGTTCACCGGTATCGAGACCGCAACCGAGATGCCGGCCCGGCTGCGTGCGGTGCTGGGCGACAGGACTGACGTAAAGGTCATTATCGTCGAGCGCAATGCTGAGATCGGCCCGGATCTCGGGCCGGGCCCGCGCCCGGAAATCATGCAGGCACTCAACGAGCTCGGTATCGACTGGCGGGTCAGCGCGGCAGTGACAAGTGTCGATGTCGACGGCCTCACTACCTCGACCGGCGAACGCATCGCGGCGAAGACGGTCATCTGGACCGCCGGCGTCAAGGCGAGCCCGTTGACGGCACAGATCGAGGCAGAACGCGATAATTTTGGCCGCCTGCACGTGACCCCCGCGTTGCAGGTCAAGGGCTTGCCGACCATTTTTGCAACCGGCGATGTCGCTTACGCCGCTACTGACGATATTGGCAATCACGCGGCGATGTCCTGCCAGCATGCGATCAGCCTCGGCCGCTATGCCGGTCACAATGCGGCGGCCGATCTGATCGGCCATCCAACCCAGCCCTATAGCCAGCCGAAATACGTGACCTGTCTCGATCTCGGCGCGTCGGGTGCCGTCTTCACCGAGGGCTGGCACCGTGAAGTGAAGTTGCGTGGGATGGAAGCGAAGTCGCTCAAGCGTCAAATCAACACCGAGTGGATCTATCCGCCGCGTGCCGACCGCGCAGCAATCTTTGCCGCTGCCGATCCGGCCATCCCCGTCGCGTAACGACGACGCGGAGCTGAACCACTGCCCGATAGGGAGGCCGGCTCTCTTATCTCAGGGAGCCGGCCCCCGTCCCGGGTCGAAAGGTGATCATACATCAGCAGCAGGTGTGAGGAGCCGGGAGATGTTTGAAGCGATGGGCAAAAGCAATATGGGTATTGCGAGTAGTATCGGCTGGCATCTACCGTCGCGCCAGGATATCAAGCGCGCCACCTACGTGATGCTGCTCCTGGCCGGTACGGCGGCAGCGGCGGGCTATGGCTATCGCTACTGGACGGTCGGTCAATATCTGCAATCCACTGACGACGCCTATGTGAAGGCGGATTTCACCGTGATCGCCCCGAAGGTCGCCGGCTATATCACCGACGTGCTGGTCGAGGACAACCAGCCGGTCAAGGCTGGCCAGGTGCTGGCGCGGATCGATGATCGTGACTTCCGCACCGCCTTGGACCAGGCCCGCGCCGATGTGACGGCGGCCGAAGCGGCGATCGGCAATCTCGACGCCCAGCTCGATCTGCAGCAATCCATGATCGTGCAGCAGCAGGCGAATATCGCCGCGGCCGAAGCGGCGTCCAAATTCGCCGCGGCCGATCAGGCCCGCTATCGCAACCTGATGCAGAGCGGCTTCGGCTCGGTGCAGCGCGCCCAGCAGACGGCGGCCGCGTCGAGCGAGAAGCTGGCGGCGGTCGAGGGCAACCGCGCTGGTTTGGCGGCGGCGCAGAAGAAGATCGAGGTGCTGAAGACGGAACGAGCCCAGCTCGTCGCCCAGGCCGAGCGCGACCGCGCCGTCGCCCATCAGGCCGAGCTCAATCTTTCCTATACCACCATCACCGCCCCGGTCGACGGCACGGTCGGCGCCCGATCGCTGCGGGTCGGCCAGTATGTGCAGGCAGGCTCGCAATTGATGGCGGTGGTGCCGCTGCATGCGGTCTATGTGGTGGCCAATTTCAAGGAGACCCAGCTCACCTATGTGCGCCAGGGCCAGCCGGTCGAGGTCGAGATCGACAGCTTCCCCGGCGTCAAGCTGACCGGCCATGTCGACAGCCTGTCGCCGGCCAGCGGCCTCGAATTCTCGCTGCTGCCGCCCGACAATGCCACCGGCAATTTCACCAAGATCGTGCAGCGCATCCCGGTCAAGATCGTCTTCGACAATGACCGGCTGGCTGGCCTGCTGCGTTCCGGCATGTCGGTGACCCCGGTCATCGATACCAAGCAGGCGACCCTGGAAGCGAAGCAGCAGCAGGGCGACCTGATCGCCGCCCTCACGGCCACTGCCAAGCAGGGGAGCTGAGCCATGGTCGCCGAGACCCGTGAGGCTGGCCCCTATCCGGAGAAACATCCGCTGCGGCCTGTGCAGACCGTTCCGGCGGTTCCCGGCGAGCATGTCTCGCTGAAAAGCTGGATCGCCGTGATCGGCGCCACCATCGGTGCCTTCATGGCGGTCCTCAACATCCAGATCGTCAATGCCTCGCTGGCGGATATCCAGGGCGCCATTGGTGCCGGCATCGACGATGGCGGTTGGATCTCGACCTCCTATCTGGTGGCCGAGATCATCGTCATTCCGCTGACCGCCTGGCTGGCGCGGGTGTTCTCGCTGCGGCTCTACGTGCTGACCAATGCGATCCTGTTCCTGGTCTTCTCGGCCGCCTGTGCTCTCGCCCATAATCTCGGCCAGATGATCGTGCTGCGTGCCGTCCAGGGCTTTGCCGGCGGTGTCCTCATCCCCATGGCCTTCACCATCATCATAACCTTGCTGCCGAAATCGAAGCAGCCGATCGGCCTTGCCATGTTCGCCATCTCGGCCACCTTCGCGCCGGCGATCGGCCCCACCATCGGCGGCTACCTGACCGAGAACTGGGGCTGGGAATACATCTTCTATGTCAACCTGGTGCCGGGCATCGTCATGGTGGCGATGCTGTGGATGTCGCTGGAAGCCTCGCCCATGCAGCTGTCGCTGTTCTCGCAGGGCGACTGGCCCGGCATCTTCACCATGGCGATCGGCTTCGGTACCTTGCAGACGGTGCTGGAGGAGGGCAACAAGGACGACTGGTTCGGCTCACCCTTCATCACCCGGCTTGCGGTCATCAGTGCCGTCTCCTTGACCCTCTTCGTCTGGGTCGAGCTGACGGTCAAGAAGCCGCTCCTCAATCTGAGGCTGCTGCTACGGCGCAACTTCGGCTTCGGCATGCTGGCCAATTTCATGATGGGCACGGCGCTTTACGGCTCGGTCTTCATCATGCCGCAATATCTCGCCCGCATTCAGGGCTACAATTCCGAGCAGATCGGCATGGTGCTGGCCTGGACCGGCCTGCCGCAGCTGGTTCTCATTCCCTTCGTGCCGAAACTGATGAAGCGCTTCGATCCGCGCCTCGTCATCGCCTTCGGTTTCGTGCTCTTCGCCGGCAGCAACTTCATGAACATCTACATGACAGCCGATTATTCGGGGCCGGAGCTGATGCTGCCCAATATCGTCCGGGCGATCGGCCAGGCCTTTGCCTTTGCGCCGCTTTCGGCGGTGGCGACGGCGGGCATCGAGAAGGAGAATGCCGGCTCGGCCTCGGCCCTCTTCAACATGATGCGTAATATCGGCGGCGCCATCGGCATCGCCGTGCTGCAGACCTTCCTCACCAAGCGCGAGCAGTTCCACTCCAACATCATCACCCAGGCGGTCTCGCTGACCAAGGAAGCCACCAATGAGCGCATTCAGGACCTGACCAACTACTTCCTCGCCCATGGTGCCGGCAGCCAGGCCGAAGCCTGGCACCAGGCGGTGATCGCCATCGCCAAGGTGGTGCGCCAGCAATCCTATGTGCTCGCCTTCAGCGACACCTTCTTCCTCCTGGGCGCCGGGCTGGTCGTCGCCCTCATCGCCAGCCTGCTCTTAAAAAAGCCCGGCAGCTTGCAGGGTGGGGGCGGGGCACATTAGACGATCTGCCACCATCAAGCTGTTATTTACTGCCAAACGGCCCGCGAAACCGGGCCGTTTGTCTTTCGGCGATATCCCGGTATCGGCGACCCCCGGGGCTTGCCGGCGATTATCCCATGGGAGCGGATAGTCCTTCCCGATCTCGCCGGATTATCAACCGGCCGCTTCGGACGCATCTTTTCCCTGTCACGAAGCACTGGCTTGTTACCAAGAACCGGCTTCAAACGTTTTACCAGGGCAACGTGAGTTGCGCGCAACCACCTCACAGGAGAACCGCTATGAACCCGCGTATGAACTATTACAAAGCCTCGCCGGAAAGCATCAATGCCGTCATGGAGCTGGAGAAGCATGTCGTCGCTTCCGGACTCGAACCCTCGCTGATCGAGCTGGTCAAGACCCGTGCCTCGCAGATCAATGGCTGCGCCTACTGCATCCATATGCATACGGCCGACGCCCGCAAGCACGGCGAGACGGAAGAGCGCCTTTATCTCCTGAATGCCTGGCGCGAATCGCCACTTTACACCGCCCGCGAGCGCGCCGCGCTTGCCTGGACCGAGGCGCTGACGCTGATCGCCGAGACCCATGCGCCCGACGAGGCCTGGGAAGCCGTCCGTGCTGAATTCAGCGAAGCTGAGATCGTCAAGCTGACCGTGCTGATCGGCACCATCAATACCTGGAACCGGATCGCCATCGGCTTCCGCGCCGTCCATCCGACCAAGAAGACCGCCTGAGGCAGCAAGGCTGCCGAGCACAAAGGAGTGACACCATGAAAACCGCATCGATCTTGAAATCACCGTATCTCCGCTGTGTCGCGGACGGCCTGCTCGGGATCGCCTTGCTGGCGGCGGCCATGGTGGCCGCTCCCGGTACCAGCCCGGCCGATGAGGATGCCGGCGCCAAGGTGCAGCCGGTGGCGATGGAAAAACTGCCGAACGTTCCGGGCAAGAGCATCAGCGCCGTCGTCGTCACCTATGCGCCGGGTGGTAAATCGGCGAAGCATCATCATGCCGGCAGTGTGCTCGCTTATGTGCTGAGCGGCGTCATCCGTTCGGAGAATTCGGCGACCGGGGCGGCCCGCATCTATAAGGCGGGCGAGACCTTCTTCGAACCGGCCGGCAGTGAACATCTCGTCAGCGAGAATACCAGCGCGACCGAACCGGCAAGCCTGTTGGCGGTCTTCGTCGCCGATGACGGCGCCCATCTGACCACGTTCGACAAGTAACCGGGAAGGTGGGGTGGCGGCGTTCCGCCGCCCCATCCGCGAAAGGTGCAGAGATGCAGGTCATCGACAACAAACCACAGCGGCAGCATCGCAAGCCGGACGGCAGAAGCCAAGGGCCGGCGATCCTGGAAATTGTCGAATGGCTGACGGGCAATGAATGCCATGAACTGGATGATGCCGGTCTGACGGCCGGACTTGGCTTGCGGCTGCGCAAGTTCGGCCTGCCGATCGATCGCCTTACTTTGCATCTGCGGACGCTACATCCGGAGATTTTGGGGCGGACGGTTGCCTGGGCACCGAATGAGCCGGTGGAGGTGCATGACCGTGAGCACGGCATCCTCACTTCCGCTGCTTTCGTCGGCAGCCCGTTGCAGCAGGTCATGGAAACAGAGGAGGCTGTCCGGATTCGTATCGACCCGGCAGCCGAGCCGGCTTGGGCGCGGATGGATGTGTTTGCCGATCGCGGCCTGGTCGATTATTACATCGTGCCACTCTGCAATACCGACGGCCCGGTCAGCTCGGCGATCTTTGCCTCGGCCTCGCCTCGGGGTTTCTCGGAAGATGATCATGCCATTCTCAGCCGTCTTCTGCCCGCCTTGCGCAATACCTGCGAATTGCGGGTTCTGCGTCGCACCGAACTGAGCCTGCTCGATACCTATATCGGTGCCACCACAGCCCAGCGCATTCTTGCCGGCCATATCCGCCGGGGCACGGTCGAGACGCTGGAAGCAGCATTGCTGCTCTGTGACCTGCGCGGTTTCACGGAAATCTCCAACCGCCTGCCGAGCAGCCATGTACTCAAGTTGCTCGACAGCTATTTCGATCGCGTCGTGCCGGCGATCACCGAGGCCGGCGGCGAGATCCTGAAATTCATGGGTGATGCCGTGCTCGCTTTCTTTCCCAAGGATGATGCGGCAGGGTCCTGCGCCGCGGCGCTGCGGGCGGCGGTCGATGCCCAGGCGCGGCTGCGCGCCATGCCGGTTTCCGATGTCTCTCTCCATGCTGGCATCGCGCTGCATTACGGCGAGGTCAGCTATGGCAATATCGGTTCGGGCCAGCGGCTCGATTTCACCGTCATCGGCCCCGACGTCAATCTCGTCAGCCGCATCCAGACCGCCTGCAGCAGCACCAACCAGCCCATCTTGGTGTCGGGCCGTATGGCCGAGCTGCTGCCGAAGCAGCAGATTGCTACTGTGGGGCGGCACAATTTGCGCGGATTCGCCGAACCGGTCGAATTGTTCGTGCTGAAATCAACCGGAAAAAATTAACACCTCGCCGATCGAGATGCGCGGTTCCGTCGCATCGGCAGCCGATAAATCGCGTTCTATATAAGAGGTATAATTTTTACCTCTTTAAAGAAATTCCCCGCCAAGATCACCACCAACCAACCGAGGATGCGTAAATGTTGAATGCAGCGACCCGTCAGCTGGTTAAGGATACCGTGCCTGTCCTGAAGGAACATGGCGTCACCCTGACCCGGCATTTCTATCAGCGCATGTTCAGCCATAACCCGGAACTGAAGCATCTCTTCAACCAGGCGCATCAGGCCAATGGCGAGCAGCAGCAGGCTCTGGCGATGGCCGTGCTGGCCTATGCCGAGAACATCGACGATCCTTCCGTGCTGCAGCCGGTCCTGGTGCGGGTTGCCCACAAGCATGCCAGCCTCGGCATCCGCGCCGAGCATTATCCCATCGTCGGCATGCATCTGCTGGCCTCGATCCGCGAAGTCATGGGCGAGGCGGCGAGCGACGCGTTGATCGATGCCTGGGCTGCCGCCTATGGCCAGCTTGCCGATATGCTGGTCGATATCGAGAGCGATCTCTACCGCGAGGCGGCGACGGCGAAAGGCGGCTGGTCCGGCTGGCGGCCGTTCCGCGTCGAGCGCCGGGTGCAGGAGAGCGAGGAGATCACTTCCTTCTATCTCCATCCGGTCGACGGGGCGCCGGTTCCCGATTTCTTGCCGGGACAATTCGTCAGCGTGCGCGGCCGGGCCGGCGACGGCACGCTGATCCAGCCGCGGCAATACAGCCTGTCCGACGCTCCCAACAGTACCTATCTGCGGTTATCGATCAAGCGCGAGGCAGGTCTCACTGATCGGCCGAATGGCGTCATCTCGAGCTGGATGCATGATGAAGTGGACGAGGGCACGCTGATCGATCTCTCACCCCCCTTCGGCGATTTCAACCTGCATCTCGACCGCGAGACGCCGGTGGTGCTGATCAGCGGTGGGGTCGGCCTGACGCCGATGGTCTCCATGCTGAACCATGTCATCCGCGAGCAGCCGGACCGCCCGGTGGTCTTCGTGCATGGCGCGCGGCATCGCGGCGTGCATGCGCTGGGCGACCATATCCGCGGCCTCAGCGAGCGGCACACGCAGCTCGATACCGCGATCTTCTATGAGCTGGTCGGTCCGGATGACCGTCCCGGCGTCGACTACCATTATGTCGGCCGCGTCGATCTCACCGCCATCCGCGAGCGGGTGATCCAGCCGGATGCCGATTACTATCTCTGCGGCCCGGTGCCCTTCATGCGGGCGAAGCTGCTGGAGCTGCAGAAGCTCGGGGTGCCGGCGGCGCGCATCCATTACGAGGTGTTCGGTTCCAGCCTGGCGGCAGCCGCCTGAAGATGAACCTGAACTGTCGATACGCGGAAGGGCCGGTGATCATCTCATCGGCCCTTGTCGTTTCGGCCGGGCGTAGTGCTCTAGTCCTCAGGATGGCCGGCGCTGGCGAAGGCGCCACCCTGGTAGATCGTGGCCGGATCCTGGGGATCCTCCGTCATCGCCGCCATGATCCCGGCGCGCCAGCGCTGCGAGCCATGTTTCGGCTTCCAGCCGAGGAAGGCGGCCCGGCTGTTATCCCACCAGACCTCGTCATTGTCGGACATGCCATAGACGATGGCATTGCCGAGCTTCGGTACTGCGAAGGCACAAGTACAAAGATCCAGGAGATCCTCGACCGCCAGCCAGGTTGCCAGCATGCGGATGTTCTTTGGCTGCGGGAAGCAGGAGCCGATGCGGACCGAGAGGCATTCCTGGCCGAACTTGTCGAAATAGAGGCTGGCGAGGCTCTCGCCGAACACCTTCGAGACGCCGTAAAGCGAATCCGGGTGCGGCAGGGCCGTCGCATCGATCCGTTCATCGCGGCGATAGAAGCCGACGACATGGTTGGAGCTGGCGAAGATGATGCGTGGCCGGCCGTGATGACGCGCTGCTTCGAAGAGGTTATAGGCGCCGAGGATATTGGCGGTGAGGATGGGATCGAAAGGCTGCTCGACCGAGATGCCGCCGAGATGGAGGATGCCGTCGACGCCGGCGACCAGCCGGTCCATGGCCTTGCGGTCGCCGAGATCGCAGGCCTGGAAGCTCTCATGGGGCTGGAGGTCGCCGAGGGGCGTGATATCGGAGAGCAGCACGGTTTCGGCGAGGGCCGGCAGCAGCGGACGGATTGCCGTGCCGACGCCGCCGGCGGCGCCGGTCATCAGAAGACGCTTGAGCATTCAGCTGTTCCTACTTCATCAGCAGATTGGGCAGAGCGAGCGACATGGACGGTATGTAGGTTACCATCATCAGGGCGACAAAGATCGCCAGATAAAACGGCCAGATGGTCTTGAGGGCCTGCTCGATTTTGACATTGCCGATGGCACAGCCGACAAAGAGACAGGCACCGACCGGCGGGGTGCAGAGGCCGAGGCCGAGATTCATCATCATCAGGATGCCGAACTGAATCGGACTCATGCCGATATCGACCACGATCGGCAGGAAGATCGGCGTGCAGATCAGGATCAGTGGCGCCATGTCCATGACCATGCCGAGGAGTAGCAAGGCGACATTCAGCAGGAAGAGGATGACATAGGGATTGGGCGAGATCGAGGTGAACATGACGGAGAGAGTCTCCGGCACCCGGTAGAGTGCCAGCAGATAGCCGAAGGCCGAAGCGGTGCCGACCAGGATCATGACCAGAGCCGTCGTCTTCACCGAGTTGCCGACCGCCGCCTTGAAGCCGGCCCAGGTCAGCTGGCGATAGACGAGGCCGGTGACGGCGATGGCATAGATCGCGCCGAAGGCACCTGATTCCGTGACAGTGAGGACACCGGACAGCACGCCGCCGACGACGATGACGGCGGTGAGCAGACCGGGGAGCGAGATCAGGAAACTGTTGATCAGCACCGGCCAGCCGGGGAAGGGCTCGGACTTGTAGCCGCGCTTGACGGCGACGATATAGGCGGCGACGGCCAGGAAGAAGCACATGACGATGCCGGGAATGATGCCGGCCATGAAGAGCTTGCTGAGCGACACGCCGCCGCCGGCCGCGACGACATAGATGATCATGTTGTGGCTGGGCGGAATGACGATGCCGGCGATCGCCGAGGTGACGGTCACGTTGACGGCATAATCTGCGTCATAACCCTTTTCCCGCATGACCGGCATCAGGGTGGCACCCAGCGCCGAGGCATCGGCGACGGCAGAGCCGGTGATGCCGCCGAACAGCATCGAGGAGGCGACATTGACGACGCCGAGACCGCCACGGCTGGAACCCACAGCAGCTGAAGCGAGGCGCACCAGCCGCGTTGCGATGCCGCCATGCACCATCAATTCGCCGGCAAAGATGAAGAAGGGAATGGCCAGCAGCGAAAAGGCGGAGATGCCGGAGAGAACGCGCTGGAAGGCGACGAAAAGCGGCAGGCCTTCATAGGCGAAGGTAGCGATGGAGGCGATGCCGATCGCGAAAGCCACCGGCGCGCCGACGATCAGGCAGAAGAAGAACAGCCCGAAAAGAATGATCAGTCCCATAATTCAGTGCGCCTTCTGAGGGATTAGGCCTTGCGTTCCTGGGCGACAAAGCGGCCGGCGAGATCGGCTCCGGCGAACAGAATGATCATGATGCCGCTGATGAAGAGCGGTACATCGCGCCAGCTTTCGGCGAGGCCGAGCATGGGAATTTCGCGGTCGAAGCTGGTGGAGACCATGATCCAGCCCTGCCAGGCCATGAAGCCGCCGAAGGCGAGGACGGAGAGGTCGGCGAGGCAGCGCATGACCAGCCGCGGCGCAGGTGGGAAGCCTTCGCGGATGAAATCGATGCTGAGATGGGTGTGTCGGCGGACACCGACGGCACCGCCGAGAAAGGTGATGTAGTTGATGAGGAGCAGCGAGAGTTGCTCAACCCAGGTCGGCGTGTCGTTGAGGATATAGCGGCCGAAAACCAGCCAGCCGAAAATCGCAATCAAGACGGTGACGGCCACACCAGCGACGACCATGCTGAGCCAGGCGATGCCATCGAGGATGCGATTAATGGTTCCGAGCGGTCTGTCAGCCGTCTCGGCCACCGTCAATCCGCCCGTTTCATCAACAACATGTGCCAAGTCATTTCCCCTTTTGGCCCGGTAGCAGGCAAGCTGGCCCGCGCCGCATCGGGCGCGGGCCTTTCGGGTGCAACTCAGTTGACGGCGCGGATTTCGTCCACCAAGGCCTTCATGTCGGGATGCGCCTTGTAGTATTTGTCATAGACGGGCTGCATCGCCTGCTGGAAGGGCGTCAGATCCATGATCTCGTTGATCTTGGCACCTTCCTGTTCGACCTTTTCCTTGGCTTTTTCCGTCGCCGCTGCCCAGAGTTCGCGCTGGGTCTTTGCTGCTGCGATTGCCGCGTCCTTCACGATCTTCTGGTTCTCAGGTGATAGCGCATCCCAGCTCATTTTCGAGATGCAGAGGCATTCGGGGAGGATCAGGTGGTCGGTGGTCGAATAATATTTCGCCACCTCGTAATGGTTGGTCTCGGCATAAGAGGGATAGTTGTTCTCGGCGCCGTCGATGACGCCGGTCTTCAGCGACTGATAGACCTCGCCGAAGGACATCGGCGTCGCGTTGCCGCCCATCGCCTGGATCATGTCGACATAGAGATTGTTGTCCATGACCCGGATCTTCAGGCCCTTCACATCCTCGGGCTTGGTGATCGGATGCTTGGTGTTATACATGCTCCGCGCCCCGGAATCGAACCAGGACAAAGCGACGAGGCCCTTCTCCGACATGGCGTCGCTGAACTTCTGCCCGATCGCCCCGTCCATTGCCTTATGCATCTGGTCGATGCTGTTGAAGAGGAAAGGCAGCGAGAGGACGTCGGTCATGGGAACGATCGGCCCCATCGGCCCGAGGTTGAAATTGGCGAAATCCAGGGCTCCGCTGCGGGCCTGGTCGATGGCGTCCGACTGGTCGCCGAGGACGGCGTTGTTATAAACGGTGGCGGTGATCTCGCCCTTGGTGCCGTCAGTGATCGATTTGGCGAATTGCTCCAGCGCGACCGTGTTGGGATAGCCGGGCGCGTGGATGTTCCAGCCGCGCCATTGCTTGGCGTCAGCCAGCGAACTGCCGGCGCACAGCACAGCGCCTGCCAGAATCGTGGTGCAGATGACAGACCGGACTTGGCCCCACATATCTTCCTCCCCTCATATGACCATCGTGTTATGACGATTGTTGTAATATGTCATTGTTAATGTCATCTTATAACTAAGAGACAAGGCGTCAACATTAATCTCGACGGGATTCGGGCGGCTCCGCTATAGCTGGACATTGCCGGGTATGCCGGCGGCGCCCCTTGGAAGGAATCAGAGAAGAAACCGCAGATGAGCGCGCAAGGCATGGACGAGGCGGGAAGTGCGGATCGGCAGCCGGGCCGCCAGAATCTGGTCGGCAAGGTGAGTGGCGAATTGCGCCAGGCGATCCTGGCCGGCGATTTCAGCCCGGGCGAGAAGTTGCCGAGCGAAGCGGGCCTCACCCAGCGTTTCGATGTCAGCCGCACGGTAATCCGCGAGGCAATTGCCTCGCTGCGGGCCGACGGCCTCGTCGAGGCGCGGCATGGCGTGGGCGTCTTCGTCCTTACTAACCGACCGCCAGCCAGCCAGTCGGTTGGGGCGAGCGGGCTGCAACCCATCGATGCATCGCGTATTTCCTCAATGATCGAGATGCTTGAACTGCGGGCGGCGGTGGAGATCGAGGCCGCCGGTCTGGCCGCGGCGCGGCGCTCGCCGGCGCAGATGGAAGCCATTTTCGAGCGCTTCGACGATCTCGGCGCGCTGATCGCCGAGGGCAAGCCGACGACGGCGGCGGATTTCGCCTTTCACCTTGCCATCGCCAATGCCACCAACAATCCGCGCTTCCGTGAATTCTTCGAGATGATGGGCCGGGCGATCATCCCGCGTTCGGCTCTGCAGGAGGGGCGGGTGGAAAACACCGCTGCCGGCTATCTCGAACAGATCCAGGCCGAGCACAAGCTGCTCGCCGAGGCGATCCTCGCCCGTGACGAGGAAGCAGCGCGCGATGCCGTACGCACCCATCTCAAAGGCAGCCTGAAACGCTACCGGGACCTGATCCGGCACGGCTGAGAGGATACAAGTCATCATATCTCTAGTTGACAGAGATATGATGTGATTTATGATCCCTTCGATTCACCGCAGTCAGCCGAACGGGATAAGACCGATCATGGAGCCGAACGCCTTGAAAGCCGCCCTCGGGGCGGGCCTGCTGTCATTTCCCGTGACTCCCTTCGGCGCCGATGGTGCCTTCAACGCCAAAGTCTATGGCGACCATGTCGGCTGGCTGTCCGGCTTCAAGGCGAGCGTGCTGTTCGCCGCCGGCGGCACCGGCGAATTCTTCTCGCTCGCCCCCGACGAGATTCCCGCCATCATCCGCGCCGCCAAGGCGGCGGCCGGGGCGACGCCGATCGTTTCCGGCTGCGGCTACGGCACCCGCATGGCGGTGGCGCTGGCGCGCTCGGTCGAGGCGGCGGGGGCGGATGGCATCCTGCTGCTGCCGCATTACCTGATCGAAGCCAGTCAGCAGGGGCTCTACGCGCATATCAAGGCGGTGTGCGACGCGGTGAAGATCGGCGTGATGATCTATAACCGCGACAATTCCATCGCCGAGGCCGATACCGTGGCGCGGCTCTGCGAGGCCTGTCCCAATCTGATCGGCTTCAAGGACGGCTCGGGCAAAATCGCCCTCGTACGCGAGATCACTGCCAAGATGGGTGAGCGCTTGACTTATCTTGGTGGCATGCCGACGGCAGAGCTTTTCGCCGATGCCTATCTCGGGGCCGGGGTGACGACCTATTCCTCCGCAGTCTTCAATTTCGTGCCGAAACTGGCGCAGGAATTCTACCGTGCCCTGCGCGCCGGCGAGCGGACGCGGACGGATGCAATCCTCAAGGACTTCTTCTATCCTTTCATGAAGATCCGCGACCGCCGGAAAGGCTATGCGGTCTCGGCGATCAAGGCCGGCGTACGCCTGGTCGGCTTCGATGCCGGCCATGTGCGCCCGCCCTTGACCGACCTCACCGAAGAAGAGACGCAGATGCTGGCGCAATTGATCCAACCCTACCGGGCCTGAAGCCGCATGAAGATCGAAGCGGTCAAGACCCATATCCTCGATCACAAGCTCTCCCAGGTCTTCGAAAGCGCTTCCATGCGCTTCGACCGCCGCCAGCATTGCCTGGTGGAGATCGTCTGCGCGGACGGCACCATCGGCTGGGGCGAATGCCTTGGCCCGGCTGGGCCGAATGCGGCGGTGGTCAAGGCCTATGCGCCGTATCTCATCGGCCGCAATCCGCTGGAGACCGAACGGTTGTGGATCGAACTCTATAATCTGCTGCGTGACCAGGGACAGCGTGGCCTCACCGTCACCGCCTTGTCGGGCATCGATATCGCGCTCTGGGACATCAAGGGCCGGCATTTCGGCGCTTCGGTTTCGATGCTGCTGGGCGGCCGGTTCCGTGAGCATGTCAGCGCCTATGCGACCGGCGGCTTCCGCAAGCAGGGCACCGACCGGATCGCCGATCTCGCCGTCGAAACGGCTGGCTATGCCAAAGACGGCTTCCATGCGGTCAAGATCAAGATCGGCTTCGACGTTGAAGAAGACCTCAAAGTCATCGCCGCCGTGCGCGCGGCGATCGGGCCGAAGGTGCGGCTGATGGTCGATGCCAATCACGGCTATGACACCTTGGAGGCACTCGAACTTGGCAGGCGGGCTGAGGCTCATGGCGTCGACTGGTTCGAGGAACCGGTCCTCCCCGAGGACCTCGATGCCTATCAGGCGGTGCGCGCCGGCCAGCCTATTCCTGTCGCCGCCGGCGAGACCTGGCATACGCGCTACGGCATGCGTGAACCGTTGGCCCGACGCAGCATCGACATCATCCAGCCGGATCTCTGCGGCGTCGGCGGCTTCAGCGAGATGCGCCGGGTAGCCGATATGGCGGCGCTGCACGGCATCCGCGTCGTGCCGCATGTCTGGGGTACCGGCGTCGCCCTCGCCGCTGCCTTGCAGTTCATGGCAGCGCTGCCGCCCAATCCGCCGCGCCACAAACCGGTCGAGCCGATTCTGGAATTCGACCGCACCGTCAATCCCTTCCGCCAGGCCATCCTGACCGCGCCGATCGAGCATGAGGCCGGTGTCGTCGCCATTCCGGACAGACCCGGCCTCGGCATCGAGATCGACCGCCAGGCGCTCGCTGCCTATGCGCTAAAGGATCAGTGAGCCGTGAGCGCGATCCCGGCGAATACGCGCCCGCTCACCGGTCCGGCGCCGCGCCTGCAGGCGCCCGCGGGCGCCACCGATTGCCACATGCATGTCTATCTCGATGGCTTCGGCGCGCGGCCTGGTGGCCCGCCGATTGCCGAACTGGCGACGGTGGCGGATTACGCCGCCGTGCAGCAGCGCCTCGGCCTGGAACGCGTCGTCATCGTGCAATCGAATGCCTATCAGTTCGATAACGGTGCCACCCTTGCCGCGCTGGATCAGATCGGGAAGAAGCGGGCGCGGGCGGTGATCGCCGTCGCACCGGAGATGACGCCGCGGGAATTGCAGGCATTGGATGAACGTGGCGCGCGCGGCGCCCGTATCATGAACCTGCCGGGTGGCGCGGTGAAGATCGCCGGGATGAAGCCGGTCGAACGCTTGGCGCGCGATATCGGCTGGCATCTCATCGTGCAGTTCAACGGCCAGGAAACAATGGAGCATCTCGATGCCTTGCGCGCCATCGAGGCAAATTATGTCATCGATCATATCGGCAAATTCATGCCGCCGGTGCCGGCCGATGATCCGCGGGTCGATGAGATCCTGCGGCTGCTCGATCGCGGCAATGCCTGGTTCAAGATCTGCGGTGCCTATGAGACCAGCCAATCTGGCCGGCCGGATTTCGCCGATGTGGCGCCGCTGGCGCAGCGTGTAATCGCCCATGTGCCGGAGCGCGTCCTCTGGGGCTCGAACTGGCCGCATGTCGGCGTACCGCGCAGCGCTTATCCCGATGACGCGGAACAGCTCGACCTGCTGTTCGACTGGGCAGCACCCGACACGCGCCAGAAAATCCTTGTCGACAATCCCGCCCGGCTCTACGGCTTCTGAACGCGACCCGCCTTATCCGGCGATGGCGAGATAGGCCGGCACGGTGAGGATGGAGAGGATGGTCGAGATCAGGATGACGCTCGAGGTCGTATCCGCTTCGCGGCGGTAGAATTCCGCCAGCATAAACGGACCGGTGCCGGTCGGCAAAGCCGAGAGCAGCACCGCCGCCTCGGTCAGGAACGGCGACAGGCGGAAGATATAGGTCGAGACCAAAGCGACGGCGACCGGTTGCAGGATCAGCTTGAAGCCGACCAGCGGCAGGCTGGTCTTGAGATCCTGCCAGCTGACCCCCTGGCGCTGGGCGAGGAAGAGGCCGAGCGCCACCAGGGCGCAAGGCGAGGCGGTGCCGCCCAGCATCTTCAACACGCTCTCGACTGGGGCGGGCATGGCAAGGCCGCTGAAGGAAAAGAGCGCCCCCAGTACGGGCGCCACCAACAAAGGATTGACCGCCAGCGAGCGGAGCACCGAGAGCACCATGCGCATACGGCTGCGCGACCGATGGATATCGATCTCGATCAGGATGATGGCGACGCCGAAGATGACGCAGACGGTCATGATGGCAGCGATGGTGGTCGGCACCAAAGCGGCTGGGCCGAGGGCGGCCAGGGCCAGCGGGAAACCCATATAGCCGGTATTCGCATAGCCGGCATTGAGGCCGTCGAGGGCGGCATTGGCGAGCGGCTTGCCGCCACGGCGCTGCAGGAGCACGGCGAGGGCGAAGACGATGAAATTGCCGAGCCCGAAAGCGCCGATGAAGCCCGGCTGCCACAGCTCGGCGCCGTGGCTATGGGCGATGATGTCGAACAATAAGGTCGGCAAGGCGAGATAGACGACGAAGCGGTTGAGCTCCGTGGTCGCATGCGGACCGAGGACGCCAAGGCGCTTTGTGCACCAACCGGCAAAAATCAGGGCAAAAATCGGCAGGACGACGAGCAGGGTCGAAAGCATGAAATCCGGCGGCTGGTCAGTGAGCTGGCGGGTCTGAGAGGCTGCGGCGGGCAGCGTACGGGTATCCGGCGCTAGTGATACACGCTTACGCAGCCCGATCAACAGCTTCCTGGCCTGGCGCGCGAGGCCGGTATCAACGGCAGCCAATTCTCTGCCCGGAACCTCATCAGCCGGAATTTCATCGCGCGGCCGTTACCGACATGGAATACTACCGCCGTAATTGCCAAATTCCGCATTTTTGCGTCATCCGGCATCCTCGTTATCAGGCAGTGCAATGGCTCTCGATCCGCAAACACTCGATGTTCTAAAGAAAATCTCCACCGCCACCGTAACCACGATCCTCCTGAAAAAAGGGCTGCGCAACGTCTGGGTGCGTGGCGCCAAGCCGCTGCTGCCGGGACAGCCGCGCCTCGCCGGTCCGGCCTTCACCTTGCGCTTCGTGCCAGCGCGGGAAGATCTGGCGACCCCGGCAAGCTGGTCTGCGCCGATCTCCACCCGTGCCGCGATCGAGGAGATGCCGGCGGGTGCGATTGCCGTGGCTGATGCCATGGGCATCCTCGATGCCGGCATCTTCGGCGATATCCTTTGCGGTCGTATGCAGAAGCGCGGTGTCGCGGCGCTCGTTACCGATGGCGTGATGCGGGATGTTGCCGGCATTCGTGGCACCGGCTTGCCGGTCTGGTGCAGCGGCATTGCCGCCCCGCCGTCGGTCGCTGGCCTCACTTTCGTCGGCTGGCAGCAGCCGGTCGGCTGTGGCGGCGTCGCGATCATGCCCGGTGACACGATCCTCGCCGATGAAGACGGCGTGATCGTCATTCCAGCGGCGTTGGTCGGCGAGGTGATCGCCGAGGCGGTCGAGCAGGAACGGGCGGAAGCCTGGATCATGAATGAGGTCCAAAAGGGCGTTGCTTTGCCGGGTCTCTATCCGATGAATGCCGAGACCAAGGCGCGCTACGAAGCGGCGAAGCAGGACGCCAAGGCCTAGCACGGCTTGGCCTTGGCAGTGCCATCTTCCAAGACAATTTTAAGGTCAGCTTGCGGACGATGAGGCGGCGCAAATCTTTGCTGAAGAAGGGGTTGTCGCGGAAAGCGCCGCACCTCACATGACAACGACATGCAATTTCTTGCGATATCTTTGCCGGGGTGAAACGAGGTATTGGCAAAAACCAACAATTCTTGGCGTAAGCGATCCGCCTTACTAAAGCTTCTCCACCGATCGATAATATGTAAGATCGATGCGATAAAAATGATGTCCGACCAGCATTCAAAGGGAGATAACAATGGCGAATGAAGGCAAATGTCCTTTCACCGGTACATCTCGCGCGTATACCAATCGTGACTGGTGGCCGAACCAGGTCAATGTCCAGATCCTCCATCAACACACGCCTCGCTCCAATCCTCTGGGCGAGAAGTTCGACTATGCCAAGGAATTCGACAGTCTCGATCTCAATGCGGTGATCGCGGATCTCAAGGCGCTGATGACGAATTCCCAGGATTGGTGGCCGGCCGATTTCGGCCATTACGGTCCGCTCTTCATTCGCATGGCCTGGCACAGCGCAGGAACCTATCGCATCGGCGACGGTCGTGGCGGTGCGGGTGCCGGGCAGCAGCGCTTTGCCCCCCTCAATAGCTGGCCGGACAATGTGAATCTCGACAAGGCGCGACGCCTGATCTGGCCGATCAAGCAGAAATACGGCAACAAGATTTCCTGGGCGGATCTCATCATCCTCACCGGCAACGTGGCGCTCGAATCCATGGGTTTCAAGACCTTCGGCTTCGGCGGCGGTCGCGAAGACAGCTGGGAGCCGGATCTGGATATCTTCTGGGGTCCGGAAGGCAAATGGCTGGCTGACGAACGTTACTCGGGCGACCGCGATTTGCAGAATCCCCTGGGCGCCGTGCAGATGGGCCTGATCTATGTCAATCCGGAAGGGCCCAATGGCAAGCCGGATCCGCTCGCCGCGGCACGCGATATCCGTGAGACCTTCGCGCGCATGGCCATGGATGACGAGGAGACCGTCGCTCTGATCGCCGGTGGTCATACTTTCGGCAAGACCCATGGCGCCGGAGATGCAACCCTGGTGGGCGCGGAGCCGGAAGGGGCCAATATCGAACAACAGGGGCTGGGCTGGAAGAGCACCTTCCGTTCCGGCATTGGCGGCGACCAGATCGGCAGCGGCCTGGAAGTTACCTGGACCACGACGCCGACCAAATGGGGCAATGGCTTTTTCGCGAGTCTGTTCGGCTATGAATGGGAACTGACGAAGAGCCCCGCCGGTGCGCATCAATGGACGGCGAAGAATGGCGCTGGGGCGGGTACCGTGCCGGACGCGCATGATCCGGCGAAGCGCCATGCTCCGACCATGCTGACGACCGATCTCTCGCTGCGGTTCGACCCTGCCTACGAAAAGATCTCGCGGCGTTTCTATGAGAATCCGGATCAGTTCGCCGACGCCTTCGCCCGCGCCTGGTTCAAGCTGACTCATCGCGATATGGGCCCGATCACGCGCTATCGTGGCCCGCTTGTGCCGAAGGAAGTTCTCGTCTGGCAGGACCCGATCCCTACCGTCGATCATCCCCTGGTCAACGAGCAGGATATCGCGGCACTGAAGGCCCAGATTCTCGCTTCCGGCCTGTCGGTCGCGGAACTGGTCTCGACGGCGTGGGCCTCGGCCGCGACCTACCGCGGTTCCGACAAACGTGGCGGCGCCAATGGCGCGCGCATCCGCCTGGCGCCGCAAAAGGACTGGGAGGCGAATGAGCCCGCCCAACTCGGCAAGGTGCTGTCGGCCTTGGAAAAGATCCAGCAGACATTCAATGCAGCCCAATCCGGCGGCAAGAAGATCTCGCTTGCCGATTTGATCGTTCTCGCCGGCACCGCTGCCGTCGAGAAGGCGGCAAAGGACGGCGGCTTCGATGCGAAGGCTTCCTTCGCACCGGGACGCATGGACGCATCGCAGGACCAGACTGATACCCATGCCTTTGCACCGCTTGAGCCGGCGGCCGATGGCTTCCGCAACTATGAGAGTGCCAGGATGCGGCTCTCGCCGGAGGAACATCTGGTGGACCGGGCGCAACTGCTCCGCCTGAGCGCGCCCGAGATGACGGTTCTGGTCGGTGGCCTGCGTGTTCTCGGCGCAAATACCGGCAAGTCGAGCCATGGTGTCTTCACCAAGCGGCCGGGTACATTGACGAATGACTTTTTCGTCAACCTACTTGATATGGCCACGCAATGGGTGCCGGTGGGGACTTCTGAGCGCGTCTTCGAGGGCCGCGACCGCAAGACCAATGAGTTGAAATGGACCGCGACACGGGCCGACCTGATTTTCGGCTCGCATTCGCAGCTCCGCGCCGTCGCCGAGGTCTATGCCAGCTCGGACGCCAAGGAGAAATTCGTGAAGGACTTCCTCGCCGCCTGGACCAAGGTCATGAACCTCGACCGTTTCGATCTCGCCTGAGGCAGACCGCATGGCCATCGGGATCCCAGTGGGATCCCGATAGCTGCTTAAGAAGGAGGTTTTTCGAAAAAGGCGGGGTTGGCCACATTGTCCTTGAACGCCCAGACGGTTTTCGACCGCAATCGGGCTGAGCGGGGGCCAACACCCCTGTCGGTACGCGTTCCGCGAAAAAGTAGTTATCGGGCAGTTTTAGACCAAGGGTCGTTAAAACATACAAGCCCTTCTCATCTCGACCTGTGAAGACACATCACGTCAGGCTTGGCGTGCCTCACCCGCCACCTTCGGCGTGACGCCGAAAGTGACGGACAGGTGCGAGCTTAGCCGCCTTATGCCTTACGCCTTCACGAAGGCGAGCAGGTCCTTGTTGATGACGTCTGGGTTGGTCGAAGCCATGCCGTGCGGCAGGCCCGGATAGACTTTCAATGTCCCCTTCTTCAGGAGCTTGATGCCGATCTGGGCTGAGTCGGCGATCGGCACGATCTGATCATCGTCGCCATGCATCAGCAGGACAGGGACATCGATCTTCTTCAGGTCCTCAGTGAAGTCGGTTTCCGAGAAGGCCTTGATGCAGTCGTAATGGGCCTTGGCACCACCCATCATGCCTTGGCGCCACCAATTGTCGATCAGGCCCTGGCTCACTTTGGCGTTCGGCCGATTGAAGCCGTAGAAGGGGCCGCTCGGCACATCGCGGAAGAACTGCGCGCGATTGGCGAGCAGCGCGCTGCGCAGGCCATCGAACACCTCCATCGGCAGGCCGCCAGGATTCTTGTCGCTCTTCAGCATCACCGGCGGGACAGCGCCGATCAGCACGGCCTTGGCGACGCGGCCATTGCCGCCATAGCGCGCGACGTAATGCGCAACTTCGCCACCGCCCGTTGAATGGCCGACATGCGTCACGTTCTTCAGCTTCAGGTGATCGACCACCGCCGCGACGTCTGCCGCATAGGTGTCCATCTCATTGCCGGTATCGGTCTGGGTCGAGCGGCCGTGACCGCGCCGGTCATGGGCAACAACGCGGAAGCCCTGGCCGAGGAAGAACATCATCTGCGCATCCCAGTCATCGGCGGAGAGCGGCCAGCCGTGATGGAACATGATGGTCGGCGCATTCTGCGGACCCCAATCCTTGAAATAGATCCGCGTCCCGTCCTTGACTGTCACGAAGCCGTCCCCCGGCCGGCCCTTGCCGTCCGCCGCCTGCGCGATACCCGGGGCCGCCGTCTGCACGATGGTGCCGACGGTTGCAGCGGCCGCGGCCAGGCCGAGACTTGCCTTGAAGACGTTCCGGCGTGAGGTCTGCGTCTCGATCGCTGTTTCCAAGGCGTTGTTGGAGCTGTCCATCTCGATCTCCTGTTTACGATTGCGATATTAATTATCGCGACAACTAATAACTATGCTATCCGGGGGTGGTTGTCAAAGTAAAATTTATCGCGATATATATTTCTGTCCGATGTAAGAACCTTCACAGAGATAAGTCATGCCGCCACCGCTCCGCGACCAGCTCTGCTTCACCCTCTATGCAACCAGCATGGCGGTGTCGCGCCTCTACAAGCCGATGCTGGACCGGATGGGAATCACTTATCCGCAATATCTGGTCCTCAATGTTCTCGGCGAACAGGAGGCAGGCGCGGACGGGCTGACAGTCGGCGCCATTGCCGATCGCCTGTATCTGGAATCGAGCACCGTGACACCGCCCATCAAGCGCATGGCCCAGGCCGGTCTCGTCACCCGCAAGCGGGGCGAGACGGATGAACGTCAGGTGCGCGTCCACCTGACCGATGCCGGCCGGGCGATCCTGGATGAGAGCAACTGCCTCGCCGAGGCGCTGCTCAGGCAGTCCGGCATGACGATGGAAGAGATCAAGCCGCTGAACGGCGTCCTGCAATCGCTACGCGGCGCCTTGTCCGAAGAGTAGCCGTGGCGTTGGCTCTCACCTGGCCGTGTCGATATCGGTCCTTTTTCGCTATTTCGCGGAAAACGAAGTCGAAAAAGGAATCGCTATAGTATTACGCCTGAGCGCATCGCAGATGACGGCTCTGGTCGGCGGCCTGTGTGTTCCCGGCGCGGCTTTCCGAAAGGCGGGGTTATCGCTGACGAGGTCAGCCGGGATCGACAGTTTAAGCACTCATCAGCATGACGTAAAAGTGCGCGCCGGTAGCCCCTAGAGGCGTCCGCGCATGATGATCTTCACGACCAGGACACCGACGACAATGATCACCATGAAGAATGGGCCCGCGGACTGAAAACCACGAACCAACATTTTTGCGAGGTAATCGTAGCTTTTGCGTCAGATCAGCGCTCTGCGCCGCGCTCGAGAAATCAAGGGCAGCTTCACGCACTGAGTCACCTCGGTTATCTTAAGATGACCGAGGTAGCGCAAGCTTTGGGGAGAAAAGGATGGCCTGCGGGGACAGTACGGATCGCGCGAAATTCGAGCGTTCCCAGAGATCAACAATCACCAAAGAGGCTTTGGCATTTGCGTCGGGTGAAGAAGAAGCTGCGCGTCATTTTCTTGATCTTGCCATGGAAACGTATGATGCGCTGGTTACCGCTGGGCGCCCCCCTACCTTTGCGTTCGATTTTCATTTTAATTCTCCAGATGTTTTGATGCATGTTCCGACAAAGGCGGACGCGGTTGCGCCCTGTGAAGCACGCCGGCCGGGAACGCTGTCAACTGATCTTATTGCGAAATGGACGAGCTGGCGGGGAGAGTATGAGGCGCTGATGGCGCGCCAGCCCCGCCAGGCGCTGCTGCAGGCGATGTGCCTAATCAGCTCGTCGCATGATTCCAGTTCCTGGCCAAGTGGCTATGAATGGCAGATCTTGAAATGGTTGGAGTCCGGCGAACTGACGCCACTCCCTTTCGATGACCGATGCGATATCGCAACCCCGGCATTCTATGCCGAGCTGCGGAGGCTGCGTCAGCGTGCGCGTGGATGGTTTTACTATGCTTTCGGGGTAACACCTGGCGAGGTTTTCATCCCCGAAGATCAGCTGGTTGCTTGGTGCAAAGAGCGAGAAGCTAAAGACGCAGAACGTCAGCGCGAAGTTCAGGACGCAAAGCAACGGCTAAATTTATGGGCGCAGTCAAAATCGAAAGGCTCGTTACCCCGCACGCCTCAGACTAAGACCTTTCAAACTGAGGGAGCGGTCCGGCAGTATATTGCTGACCAGTTCAAGAAGTAGCTAGATTAAGCGTCATATAAACGGCTTGAGGATGTTCACTAAATGAAGTCGGATGATGTCAATGAGACCTAGCTCGCCGGTGCCGTACTCTCGCGAAGATGTAGACGGAGAAATCAGTATTTTGCGCGAGCGACATCCAGAATTATGACAAAAGTTAATTGATAGGGAATTGGCATCAACACCAGACAATATTGAGGCATGGTATCGGATCGACCCAAAACTCAAGTCTGAAGGGTTCGGCTAAGGCCTTTCGACGGTTACGTTCGTCGCCAATATCAAGAGAGTGATCGTCGAAGAAATTCTATCGACATTGAAAGACGCCACTACCACTTGATCGCGGTATCTTAGGTCGGGCATCCTGGATCGAAAGGTGGCCAGGGCGGGACACTTACTCTGATCCGCTGGAGCTATTGCCAGTACCGGCCTCTTTTGGCGCCAGTGTCCGAGAGAAACTCCCGTAGCTGGGTCTTGGAATCAACACTGGCTTCCGACAACGGTCTTTCGCGTGCGCACGCTCGTTGAAGAAGACAAGATCTGAGCTCTCAATAGGAAACGATGGTAGAGCCACTTTCGATCACGCAGCTCTCCGAGGCAGAACGGCCGATCAAAGTCGGCTTCCTGCTTATCCCCGATTTCCCACTGATGACTTTTTCGACGGCACTCGATTCGTTGCGCCAAGGCAATCGTCTCGCCAAGCGCACTGTATTCGAGTGGCATCTGATTTCTGTCGACGGCAAAGAGGCAAAATCAAGTAGCGGGCTCGCTTTGCAGACGACGGTCCGCGTCGGCGATCCTGAACGGCTTGACGTCGTCATCGTATGCGCCGGTATCAATTACCGCAGGAGCTACAATTCTGGTCTTTTCGCCTGGCTGCGGAAGATATTTGCGGAAGGCTGCGTTCTTGGCGCGGTCAGTACCGGCGCCTTTTATCTTGCCAAGGCGGGGCTGTTGAACGGCAAGAGATGTGCCGTCCATTGGGAATCGCTGGCGAGCTTTCGTAAGGAATTCCCAAAATGCCTGGCGACAGACGACATCTTCACCGTCGATGGAAGATTCCTGACATCGTCCGGTGGCACTGCGACGCTTGACATGATGCTCTACCTGATATCGGCGATCGAAGATCGGGAGCTCGCTTCGCAAATCTCTGACCAATTCAACCATCCGCGCATTCGGCGCCATGACGACGCGCAACGGATGCAGCCCGAACAACGCTTCGGCATTCGCAATGCAAAGCTAGGCTTTGTTATCCGCCGGATGGAGAGCAGCTTGTTTTCGCCGATCGAGATCACGGATCTCGCGGGCAGCGTCCAGCTATCAGCCCGTCAGCTCGAGCGCCTGTTTCGCATCAACCTGAAGAAGACGCCGTCGCGCTTCTATCTTGAATTGCGCATGACCCGTGCGAAGGAACTCCTGCTCGATACCGACCTTTCCGTTGCTGAGATCGCGGAGGTCTGTGGTTATGAATCGCCATCCCATTTTAGTCGATTTTATCGCCAGCATTTCGGTGAAACACCCGCCGAAACACGCAAGGCTGATACCCGCGCCCGTGCTGTGATCACCTAGCGCAACGGCGTTTTCAACTCTTGGACCCACGCGGAATTAGCTCGTTATCGCCAATTTAGGCTCCGATAACGTCCCTGATAACATGTCGTGTTACGCATATTATATGTCGGGTCAATGAGTTACATACGCTGTCATGCCACCGTAGCTTTTTGTTCTGCCGCGGCCTTCGGGGAGGGTGCCAGCAGAGCAAAAAGTCCGATCGATAACGGACTGCAGAGAAAAGCCAACCGCCGGACATAGACCTGGGAGGGTCAATTCATGGAAGAGTTTCCGCATCCGAAGATCCCGGCTCTGGTAGAAGAGCTGAAGAACGAGAAGCTTGGGCGCCGGGAGTTCCTGCGCTTCGCTACCTTGTTGGGTATGTCGGCCACAGCCGCCTATTCCATCGCTGGCATTGCTATGCCGGTTGGCGCCAAAGCCGACGACATGCCGAAAGGCGGCAATCTCCGCATCGGCATGCGCTGCATGGAGATCAAGGACCCCCATCTCGCCGATTTCGCTGAAAGATCCAATGTTATCCGTCAGGTCTGCGAGTACCTGACCTTCACAGATCGTAACAACATCACGCATCCCTATCTTCTCGAGAAGTGGGAGGTCAGCGACGACCTTAAGACCTGGACACTTCATGTCCGCAAGGACGTGAAATGGCACAAAGGAAGGGCGCTCACCGCTGACGACGTGGTCTGGAACCTGAAGCGGGTATGCGATCCGGCGATAGGTTCCTCGATGCTCGGGCTCTTCACCGGCTATCTGGTCGAGGATTATGAGACGGGCGAGAAAGACAGTGCAGGGAATCCCAAGAAGTCGAGCCGGCTATGGTCGGACAAGGCGATCGAAAAAGTCGATGACTACACTGTGCGGCTGAACTGCTCCGCACCCCAGATCGCAGTCGCCGAACACTTGTTTCATTATCCGATGTTCATCCTCGACCCGGAGGAGAAGGGTAGCTTCGGACCGGGGGCAAACGGGACCGGTCCTTTTGAGATGACCGAGTTCACCGTCGGCAAGAACGCGAAATATAAGGCGCGGACCGATTATTGGGGCAGCGGACCCTATCTCGACACCTTCGAATTCGTCGATCTTGGCGACAATCCGGGAGCCGGTATCGCTGCTGTCGCATCGAAGCAAGTCGATGGCCTCTCCGAGGCGGATGCTGTCCAGATCAACTCGATGAAGAACTTCCCGCATGTCGCGGTCTATAAGGTCGAGACGACGCAGACGATCGTGGCCCGGATGCATCCGGACAACGATCTCTTTAAGGACAAACGCGTCCGCCAGGCGATGCGCTTTGCCATCGACCGCGAGAAAGTTATCCAAACCTCCCTACTGGGAGCGGGTACGCCAGCCGAGGACCATCATGTAGCACCTTCGCATCCGGAATATGCCGCTTTGCCGAAGTATCCGCGGGATATTGAAAAGGCCAAGAAGCTGCTGGCAGACGCAGGTTTTCCGAACGGCTTCGAGACCGATATGGTGACCAGGCCAGACCCGATCTGGGAGCTAAACACCGCCCAGGTGCTTGCCGAGCAATTCAAGGACATCGGTGTCAAGGTCAATATCAAGTCGCTGCCCAGCGCACAGTATTGGGAAGTCTGGACCAAAGCGCCGTTCAGCCTGACTGCCTGGGGCCACCGGCCGTTGGCGGTGATGACGCTCTCACTCGCCTATCGCTCCGGTGCAGCTTGGAATGAGTCGAATTACGCGAATCCGGAATTCGATAAGCTGCTGACGGAAGCCGAAGGCATTCTCGACCCAAAGCAGCGCAGCGTGGTGATGGCGAAGATCGAAGCCATCATGCAGGATGATGGGCCGATCGTGCAGCCCTTCTGGCGCATCTTCTCCACTGTCATGGATAAGAAGGTGAAGGGCTTCGAACTGCATCCCTCTCAGTACATTTTTGCTCACCAGTACGCCATCGTCCAGGCGTAGAGACCAAAATCCTCCCCATTCGTCATCGTGATGGATGGGGAGGATATTATAGTCCGGCGGGAATGAAGTCTGATGACGCGATTTCTATGCAAGCGGCTGATCATGATGTTGATAACGATGCTCTGTGCATCGTTCCTGGTCTTTACTGTCTGCGAGTTTTCACCCGGCAGTGTCGCCCGCAAATCCCTCGGACCCTTCGCGACCCAGCAACAGGTGGATCTGCTATCGAAGAAGCTGCGGGCAACCGATCCGTTACCAGTCCGCTACTCGCGCTGGCTCGGCGTGCTGCTCGGGGTCATCCCTGATCCTTTGCAGGCGCCCGATAGTGGCCTCAATTTCACAGATCCGCGCGGCGCGCAGTATTTCGGAAATTTCGGCTACTCGACCCTCAACAAACTACCCGTCAATGACGTGATTTGGGATCGGCTCAAGAACACGGCAGTGCTGGCCGGCCTCGCCTTTGCGTTGATCGTACCCTTGTCGATCGTTTTTGGCATCCTGTCTGGATTGAAGGAGGGGGGGGCTCTCGACCGGCTCCTCTCTGTCATCTGCATCACTTTTACCTCGATACCGGAATTCGCCTCCGGCGTCTTTCTTGTTACCCTCTTTGTCATTCTATGGCCGCTTCTGCCCGGCACCAGCCAGTTGGATCCCGGCAGCGGCTGGTCGATCCCATCCCAGCTGGTACTGCCAGTAGCTGTGCTCGTCATCTACGACTTCGGCTATGTCGCCCGCATGATCCGCGTTTCGATGATCGGCGTGATGGAGCGGCCCTTCATCCGCACGGCCATCCTGAAAGGCATGAACACACGGCAGGTGATCTTCGGTCATGCGCTGCGCAATGCGATGATCGCGCCCTTCACTGTCCTTCTTCTGCAGATCAATTTCCTGGTCAGCGGTGTCGTCGTCACGGAGCTCGTCTTCGCTTACCCGGGCTTCGGCCGCTTGTTACTGGATGCGAGCCTGTTCGGCGATATCGCGACGCTAGAGGCAGCGACATTGGTGACGGTCGCCATTGCCGTCACGACCCAACTCGTCGGCGATCTCGGCTATATGCTGCTCGATCCTCGGATCAGGGTAAAGTGAGGTAGGCCATGGCTTTGGAAAGCACTGTTCCCCTGATGACCACAGCAAAGCGGCCTGCTCGCGCAAAATGGCGGCGCATTTTGCGCTCGAAGACGGCTCTTATCGGCCTGTTTCTCGTCAGCTTCTGGGTTGTGGTGGCCGCACTGGCGCCCATCTTGCCGTTGCAGTCGCCGACGGAACCGGACGTGATGGCGATGGCCAATCCTTTTCCTTCCGCCGCGCATTGGTTAGGGGTCGATATTCTTGGCCGGGATATTCTGGCGCGCCTCATCTTCGGTGCTCGTACTGTCCTGCTGGTGGCGCCTCTTTCGGTCGCCGTGGCGATGGCGGTCGGTATCGCAATGGGCATGGTCGCCGGCTATTATGGTGGCTGGGTTGACACCTTGATCAGCCGTTTCTCCGATATCATCCTCGCCTTTCCGGTTCTCGTTCTCTATGTCGTCCTGATCGCCAACATTGGCCCTTCCATCATCAATATCGTCATCGCCACGACGATTGCCTCGGCGCCTGGGATCGGCCGCATTACCCGTGGCCTTGTCCTTGGTCTTAAACAGCAGGAATACGTGGCGGCGGCGAAGCTGCGGGCGGAAAACACGCTCTACATCATGCTGGTTGAGCTGCTGCCGAATTGCCGCGGCATGCTGATCGTCGATGCCTGCCTGCGCATCGGCTACACCATCATCACCATCGGCATTCTCGGATTCCTCGGGCTCGGCCTCCCCCCACCCAATCCCGATTGGGGCGGAATGGTCAAGGAAAGCACCACGGTGCTCAATGTCTGGCCCTTCATGTCGGTCGAACCGTCGATCGCCATTGTCAGCCTGGTGCTCGGTTTCAATCTGCTGGCCGATGGCCTGCGCGAGGCTTGGAAACCATGAACATGGTTGCAGGACAGGTACAAAAATCCGCCACCCACGGAGCCTCCTGCGCGACGCAAGAGCCGTTGCTGGAAATTCGCGATCTGCGTATCGAGTTCCGGGGCAAGGATGAGACGGTTGTCGCCGTGCCTAACCTGTCCCTCAGCGTCATGCGGGGCGAGAGCTATGGCCTGGTCGGCGAATCCGGCTGCGGCAAGAGCACGACGGCGATGGCTATCCTTGGCTATCTCGGCCGTACCGGCACGGTGGCTAGCGGTAGTATTCGCTTCGACGGTCAAGAATTGGTCGGTGCATCGCCACGAGAGCTTCGCCAGGTCCGCGGCCGCCATATCGCCATGGTCTATCAGGACCCGATGAGTGCCCTCAATCCGGTTCGCCCGATCGGTGCGCAATTGGCCGAGGTTCCACGTCTTCATCTTGATGTCGGTAAGGCCGAGGCGTTGGAAATGGCGCGAGCGATGCTGCACGACGTCCGGCTGCCAGATGCCGGCGACATGCTGAAGCGCTATCCGCATCAGCTTTCTGGCGGCCAGCAGCAGCGTGTCGTCATTGCCATGGCACTGCTGGCACGACCGTCTCTGTTGTTGCTCGACGAACCAACCACCGGCCTGGACGTCACGGTCGAGGCCGCTGTTCTCGATCTCATTACCGAGTTGCGCCATCGCTACCAGACCAGCCTGCTCTTCATTTCGCACAATCTCGGCCTGATTGCCGAGAGTTGCGACCGCCTTGGCATCATGTATTCGGGCGAGTTAGTGGAGGAAGGGGCGACGGCGGAAGTCTTTCGGCGTCCGCGCCACCCCTATACTCAAGGTCTCATCGCCTGCATCCCGGACGTCGGTAGCGATAAGCATAGCCGGAGCCTGGCGGCGATACCGGGCCATATCCCTTTGCCGCAGGAACGGCCGCAAGGCTGCCTGTTTGGGCCGCGTTGTGACGATTTTATCGCGGGTCTCTGCGACCAGCCCGACCTCCAGCGGGATGAAGCAGGTCCGGGGCACCTCGTGAAGTGCGTTCGCTGGCGAGAGATCAGCCGGCATGCGGAAAAGCCAAATACGCAGGTGCACCAGAGCGACAGGACCCAGGAAGCGATCCAACTGCACGAGGTGACCAAGCTTTATGGTGCCAAAGGCGGACGCAGCTTGAAAGCCAATGAGGCGGTCACCTTTAACGCCAAGGAGGCGGAAATCGTCGCCCTGGTCGGGGAGTCCGGCTGTGGCAAATCTACCTTGGCGCGCATCGTCACAGGACTTGATCGCGCGACCTCTGGTGAGATTCGGATGGCAGACAAGAACATCGCCGAACTCCAGGCGGATGAACGGCCGAAGCAGCTCCTGCAATCCGTCCAAATGATTTTCCAAAACCCCGATAGCACTCTCAATCCCTCTCACTCAGCCGCTTTCTCAATTCGCCGGTCACTCATCAAATTCGGCCTTCGGAAAGGCAAGGCAGCAGTCGATCAGCGCGTCCGCGAGCTGCTGGAGATGGTTCGGTTGTCGCCCCATCTTGCCGAGCGTAAGCCCGATCAGCTTTCAGGTGGCCAGAAGCAGCGCATAGCGATTGCTCGGGCCTTTGCGGCCGATCCGAGTTTAATCGTAGCGGATGAGCCGGTTTCAGCGCTGGATGTATCTGTTCAGGCGGCGGTCGTGACCTTGCTGCTCGATATTCAACAGGTCAAAAAAACCACCATGCTGTTCATTAGCCATGATCTCGCTCTGGTCCGTCACGTCGCCGACCGGGTGGTCGTGATGTATCTCGGCAAGGTCATGGAGCAGGGAACAGTGGAGGAGGTATTCAGCGGTAGTTCGCATCCTTATACACAGGCACTGTTATCTTCCATTCGCGGTACTGATCCAGACCGGCCGAAGCCACCGCATATCCAGCTCAGCGGCGAAATGCCAAGCCCCGTCGATGTACCAACGGGATGCCGTTTTGCCACTCGTTGCCACCGGAAGCTGGGTGGCATCTGTGACCAGGAGGCGCCGCCATTGCGCCGCCTCTCAGCGACGCATGAAATCCTCTGCCATATCGAAAGCGCGGATCTCCAGGTTGATGCCGTCCTGGTAGCCGCGCCAGAGAAGAACTCCGGAGAACCGGCCAATGACTGAAGCGAACACATTCGATCTCGTCCTCCGCGGCGGCCGCGTCGCTTTGCCGGACGGGGTTAAGATGGTTGACATCGGCATTCGCGACGGGCGGATTGCGGCGCTGGGCGAAAACCTTTCCGCCGGCAAGCAGGAAATCTCGGCGAAGGACCGGTTGATCCTGCCCGGTGGCGTCGATAGCCATTGCCACATGGATCAGCAGCCTTGGGAGGGCAAGGCGACCGCCGACGACTTCCAGTCCGGCACGCTGTCGGCTCTCTGCGGTGGCACTACAACGGTCGTTCCTTTCGCCATGCAGATGCGTGGGCAATCTCTCCGCGCCATTGTCGAGGACTATCACGACCGGGCAGGGCCCAAGGCACGCATTGACTACGGATTCCATCTGATTGTCGGCGACCCGTCGGCCCCGGTTCTGCGCGACGAAATTCCGGAACTCATTCGCGAAGGTTGTACGTCGCTGAAGATCTATCTGACCTATGAGGGTCTGAAGCTCGACGATTACGAGATACTGAACGTGCTCGATCTCGCGCGTACCCACGGCGCTATGGTCATGGTGCATGCCGAGAACGATGCCTGCATTCGCTGGCTGACTGATAAATTTGTCGCGGCTCGCAAGACTCGGCTTCGTTATCACGTCAAAGCCCACCCCGAGATCGGTGACCGCGAGGCAACATTCCGTGCCATCAGCTTCTCGGAGCTGATCGAAACGCCGATCCTGGTCAGCCATGTTTCAGCGGCGGGAGCCGTGGAGGAGATCCGCCGGGCGAAGGCGCGGGGTCTACCGGTCTACGCTGAGACCTGCCCGCAATATCTCTTTCTCTCTGCCGAGGACATCGATACCCACGATCTCTCCGGCTCGAAATGTGTCTGCACCCCGCCGCCACGCGATAAGAGCAATCAGCCGGAAATCTGGCGCGGCATCCTCGACGGGACCCTGGAGGTGTTCTCTTCGGATCACTCGCCCTGGAACTATGCCGACAAGATCGCCGAGGGGCCTGACACGCCCTTCCATCGCGTACCGAACGGCATTCCCGGTATCGAGACACGTCTGCCGCTTTTGTTCTCGGCCGGCGTCAATGGCGGCCGGCTCACGTTGGAGAAATTCGTCGAATTGACCTCGACGATGCCGGCGCGCCTGTTCGGGCTCTATCCCCGCAAAGGGGTGATCGCCGTCGGCTCGGACGCGGATCTGGCAGTCTGGGATCCTGACCGTGTCGTCACGATTGAAAACAGCCTTCTACACCATGCGACCGATTACACGCCGTATGAAGGTCAGATGGTGCGTGGCTGGCCGGTGATGACGATTTCCCGCGGCGACGTCGTGTGGAATGACGGCATTGTCACCGCCGCACCAGGACGCGGACGGTTCATCGAACGCCAGCGACCGTTCCCGCCTCAGCAGGCGCTTTCCCGGATTCTGGCTTCATGAGCGGCGGTCCGGAACTGCCTGGGCGCCTTGCCGGCAAAGTCATCCTGGTGACGGGTGCCGCGAGTGGCATCGGCAGCGCCATTACCCGCAGATGCATGGCGGAAGGCGCCGCGGTGGCTTGCCTCGATCGCGACCCCACGGCATGGCGTTCAATCGAAGTGAACGCCGGGAAAAATATCCTGCAGCTGGAGGGTGACGTCACGGATTCTGCTGCTATGGAACAGGCGACCAGGCGAATAGCGGATAGCTTCGGACGGCTGGATGGGCTCGTCCATAACGCTGCCGCACCTTCAGCGGATGGCACGGTGGTCGATCTGGATCCGGCCCAGTGGCAGCTGGAAATCGGCGTCAGCCTGACAGGCGCCTTTCTCGTCTGCAAGCACGCAGTACCACTGATCGCGCGATCAGGCGGCGGCTCCATCGTTTTCATCGCGTCCCAGTTTGGCCATGTGGCGACGGCGCAATCGGTCGCCTATTGCGCGGCGAAGGCCGGGCTTATCCATCTCGCCAAGGCCATGGCGGTCGATCACGCGGGGCAGGGTATTCGCGTCAACAGCCTGTCGCCAGGTGCGGTGGCGACGGCCCGCCTGCTGCAGCGGGAACCGGATTTGGCGACGGCAAATGCGCGCTTGGGCCCAGCGCATCTTCTGGGGCGGATCGGCGAACCGGGGGAGATCGCCGCCGCCGCCGCCTTCCTGCTCTCGGCCGATGCTTCTTTCGTGACGGGAACGGACCTTCTGGCCGATGGCGGCTATGCGACGCGGTAATGGCCGCGTCTTATCTGGAATGGGGAAGAAATGACACTTCTTGTGACCGGCGGAACCGGGTTTGTAATGAGCGTTGTCGCGAAATCCTGGCTGGATCGTGACAAGAATGCGCGCGCCGTCATTCTCGATCGATCTGGTTTGGACGAAACGGCCAAACGCTATTTTGCACCCGTCATGGATCGTCTGTCGGTGGTAACGGGAGATATCTGCGCACCCAATGATTGGGAAAAAGAGCTTGACGCACAGAACATCACCCATGTCGTCCATGGCGCCACAGTAACACCACTTTCGCGAGGGAGTGCTGCGGAGGCGAAGCGGCAGCCGGAGGCTGAAGCACCGGCACGCATCATGGACGTGAACCTCATGGGTACGGTCCGCCTGCTGGACTGGGTGCGCCAGCGCCCTAGAGTCAAGCGGACCCTTTATGTCAGTTCAGGTTCGGTCTATCGGCATCATGGTCCAGACTGGGCAGGCGAGGCCTTGCCCGAAGACGGCTATGTTGCACCGCTGACGCTCTACGGCATCTCCAAATTCGCAGCCGAGATGGTGGTCAACCGCTATGTCGATCTTTTCGGCTTTTCCGCTGCAAGCGTTCGCCTTTCCTCGATCTACGGACCGATGGACCGGGTCACGGAAAGCCGGAACTTTCGCCATGTGCCAAATCGCGTGGCGCATATGGCATTGGCGGGTGAGGTGATCCGGCCCAATAGTCTCGAGCCCGTTGGCGACTATCTCAGCTCCGCTGAGGTGGGCCGCGCGATCCTGGCACTGCTCGAAGCACCGGAGCTGCGCTACCGCCACTACAATATTGCCAGCGGCGAGACCGTGACGATTGGCGACATCATCGCCTGGGCGAAAGAGAGGGTGCCGGACCTCCGTGTCGAGATCAGTCCCGAAGAAGCGGCCAATATCGTTCAGGACACGACACTGAAAACCGGCATGTGGGGCGCTTATGACATTGCCCGAATCCTGCGGGACACGGACTGGCGGCCGCGACCGGGCAAGCAGGTGTTTCACGAATATATGGACTGGATCACCAGCTTTGAAATGCAGAAGGCAGGAGGGCGATAGTGACAGCGATGACGACATATACGGCGGCGGGACCGACCCGGGACTTCATCGGCTATGGACCGAAGGCGCCCTATGTCGTTTGGCCGGATGGCGCACGCGTCGCTGTCAACCTGGTGCTGAATTACGAAGAGGGGGCGGAATATTCCTGGCTGGAGGATGGCCGCAACGACAATTGGGGCGAATACAATATCCCCAACAGCCCTTCAGTCCGCGATCTCGGGACGGAAACTCATTTCGAATACGGCGCTCGTGCCGGCGTTTGGCGCCTGGCGCGGCTCTTTGATCGCTACAATGTTCCGGTGACGGTTTCCGCCTGTGCTGTCGCCTTACAGCGCAACCCGGCGGTGATCGACTGGATGAAGGCGCGGGGACATGATCTCCTCGGCCACGGACTGCGTTGGGCCGAATACTCGACGGTGAGCCGCGAGGAAGAGGAGCGGGAGCTGCATCAGGCGGTGACGCTCTATACGGAATTGACCGGGGAGCGCCCGCTAGGATGGAATTGCCGCTCCTATCCCAGCATCAATACCCGCGATCTCGTCGTTCGCGAGGGTGGGTTCCTCTACTATTCAGATCCCTGTAATGACGACATTCCGTATTTCATCGATCATAACGGCACGCAGATTCTGATTGTGCCCTACTCCAAGACCCTCAATGACAGCCGCTATCTGATCGCCCCGGGCTATAGCAATCCCCGCGACTTCGCTGAGGATTGCCGCTCAGCGGTCGGCTATTTGCTGGAAGAGGCCGAGGAGGCCGGCGGTCGCATGCTGACGATCGGGGTTCATGCCCGTTGGACTGGCCAGCCCAATCGTGCCTCGGGCTTGCGGGACTTCATTGAGTTCGTACAAAAAACACCTGGAGTGGCTTTCATGCGGCGGCTCGATATTGCGCGCCATTGGCTCGACAACCACACCCAGTTCCGCCTCGGCCGCTGACCCGGCAGGCCGCGAGCGCAGCTTCTTTCTACTCACAAAACCATCAGCCATCAAAGCGGGGAAGACATGAATGGTGCGCAAGTCATCGCATCGATTCTAAAGCGGGAAGGTGTGAAGCAGATCATCGGCTTTCCGAATAGCGAGCTGTTCGACGCCTCGGCGGAACTCGATATTCCACCGATCATCACACGTTCCCAGCGCGTGGCTGTAAATATTGCCGAAGGCTATGCCCGGACCACCGCCGGACAGGAGCTTGCCGTCGTTACGGTGCAATATGGGCCAGGGGCTGAAAGTTCCTTCGGCGGTGTCGCCCAAGCCTTCAACGATCGGGCGCCGATCCTCTTCCTGCCGACCGGCTATCCGCGCGGCGCGGAAAACGTGACGCCGAATTTTGAATCGCGCCGCAATTACCATCACGTGACCAAATGGTGCGAAGCCGTGAGCCGTGTGGAGGACCTGCCAAAACTCATGCATGCAGCGATCTCGCGCGTGCGCAACGGCAAGCCGGCCCCGGTCCTGCTGGAACTTCCGGTGGATATTCTGGCTGAGAGCCACCGGCCATCCACCGCTGCCTATCTGCCGCCGCGCCGCAGCCGGCCCCAGGCGGATCATGGCGAAATCAGCGAGCTGGTTGCTACAGTACTCGCCGCCCGGAACCCCATCATCGTGGCGGGTCAGGGTGTGCTGGCCGCCTCGGCGTCGCGCGAACTGGTCGCCGTCGCGGAACTATTGCGCATCCCGGTGATGACGACGCCGAATGGCAAGAGCGCCTTTCCCGAGACGCATCCACTGTCACTCGGAACGGCGGGCCGCTCGCGACCAGCAACGGTCGACCATTTTCTGGAACGTGCCGACGTCATTCTCGCTATCGGTTCCAGCTTGACACGCTCGCATTACATCCTGCCGTTGCCTGAAGACCGGGTGCTGCTGCAGGTCACGATCGATGAAGGCGATCTCGGAAAGGACTATCCCATCGCCCAGGGCGTCGTTGGTGATGCGAAATCCGTGTTGAAGCAGATTCTCGCTTTGGCAGAGGAGCATCGCTCCCTGGTTTCACAACGGGCCGAACTCGAAGCTGAGATCGCCGAAGTGGATGCGCGTTTCATGGCGCAATGGATGCCACTTTTGACCGCGCGCAGCGCGCCGATCTCACCCTATCGGGTGGTGTGGGAGATCATGCAGGCGCTCGACCCTGAGACATCCATTGTCACACATGACGCCGGCAACCCACGTGACCAGTTCTGTCCATTTTACCGGGCTGTGCATCCCGGAAGCTATATCGGCTGGGGCAAGACGACGCAGCTCGGTAGCGGCCTTGGCTTCGCGCTGGGCGCCAAGTTGGCGCGGCCGAACGCAACGGTCGTCAATCTGATGGGCGAGGCCGCCTTCGGCATGGTCGGCTTCGATCTCGAAACCGCTGTGCGCTGCGGCTTGCCGATCTTGACGGTGGTGATGCGGAACAACGTTTTGGGTGGTTATGCCGCGAGCATGCCGGTCGCGACCCAAAAATATGGCGCCAATCGGATGTCTGGGAGTTATGCACCGGTCGCTACGGCTCTCGGCTGCTATGGCGAGTGTGTGACCGAGGCTGACGAACTGCGTGGCGCCTTGCAACGTGGCCTAGAGCACGTGGCCGCCGGACAGGCGGCATTGATTGAGGTGGTGACCCATGAGGAACCGCGATTGCCGGGTCTGGCGCGCCTGTAGGGAGGAAAGCCGTGTTCGAGACTATCCTCTCTGGCGGGATCGTTGTTACTGCGGAAGGTGAGAGCCGTGCCGATGTGGCAATCGATGGCGCTCATGTCGCGGCATTGTTGTCGCCGGGTGAAGCTGCTGCTACACGCCAAGTCATCGACGTCAGCGGGTGCCATTTGCTGCCAGGCCTCATTGACGCCCATGCACATCTACGCGAGCCGGGCTTGACGGCGAAGGAGGATTTTACGAGCGGAACCCATGCGGCGGCACTGGGCGGCGTCACCACTGTGCTCGACATGCCGACGGATAAGCCGTGGACCGCGACGGCCGAGGATCTGCGCTGGAAAATGCAGGCCGCCGCCGGTCGCCTGCATGTCGATGTCGGATTTCAGGTTGTGGCGAGCAAAGATCTTTCGTTGTTGGCTGAACTTGCCGAGCTAGCGCCGGTCTCCTGCGAAATTTTCACCGCCGACGTGCCGGAGCGTTTCCGCTTCGAAAGCATGGAAGAGGTTTCGACTGCCCTGCACCGTCTCGGACAGTACCGGATCATGGCGGGCCTATCGCCTGGCGACGAGTCGATCCTGCGCGCTCATGCGACACAGCCACATCGCGGCGACATCGCAGCTTTCTTGGCCAGTCGTCCGCCTTTGGCCGAAGCGAACGGCATTGCGCGCGGAATCCTCGCCGCCAGTGCGATAAAGACCGCCGGGCATATCCGCCAGATCAATTCGGCACTTGGGCTCGAGACCTGGCGCCGAATGCGGGGTCTGGCCGATCTCAGCGTGGAAACAACGCCGCAGAATCTCTTCTTCGAGGCGCAGGATTATGAGACACAAGGTGCCGCCCTCAAAGCGTCGCCGCCTTTCCGTAGCAAAGAGGACGTTTCGGCCCTACGAGAGGCAGTCGCCAGCGGCCTCATTGATATCATGGCGACCGACCACGCCCCCCATACACCGGCTGAGAAGGCCGCCTCCTATGGCGCGTTCGCCGACATTCCGGGCGGCATGCCCGGGCTGCAGACCCTTCTGCAAGTGATGATCAGATTGGTGGATGAGAAGCTCATTACGTTGCGCGATGTGGCGCGCATGTGCGCCCAAAATCCCGCACGGCGCTTTGGCCTCGGTCAGCGCAAGGGTGCGATCGCCCCGGGCCATGATGCCGATATTGTCGTCATCGACAGGCGACAGCCGGATGTAATCCGCAACGAATTGCAGGTGTCGCGGGCCGCATACACCCCGTTCGACGGCTGGCGCATCGGCGCTAGCTTGCGGCGCGTCTTCCTGCGCGGCGCGGAAATCGCACGGGACGGCCGGCTGACCGGAGCGCCACGAGGCGTCGTCGTGGCCGGCGCATTCTAGGAGAAAGTGATGGCTCTTTTGCAAGACCGCGCGGCAATCATCAGCGGTGCCAGTTCCGGCATTGGCCGGGCGATTGCGCTGCGCTATGCCGCGGAAGGTGCCGCGGTGATCATCGCCGACATGGTAGAAACACCTTTGGAGGGCGGTGCTCCTACCGCAGAGATGATTACCGAGCAGGGCGGACAAGCCTGGTTCATCAAGACCGATATTTCCGATGAGACTTCGGTCGGACGCCTGATCGACGCCGCCGTCGCCCGTCATGGCCGTCTCGACGTCATGGTCAATAATGCCGCGATCTATACCTCAACCAACCTCATCGAGACCTCGCTCGAGCAATGGCGGCGCGTGATCGACGTCAATCTGACCGGGTTCTTCCTCTGCACCAAACGCGCGGTCCTGCAGATGCGTGGCCAAGAGCTGGTGGGCGACATTCGCGGACGTATTATCAATATCTCATCTCAGCACGGCATGATCGCCTGCCCGGGTGATTTTCCCTATGGCGTGACGAAGGGGGCAATCGTGCAGATGACGCGGCAGGTTGCCGTCGATCATGCGGCGGAAGGCATCATCTGTAATGCCGTAGCGCCAGGAAAGATCATCACCGGCAAGCCGGGGGTGGCCAATAATCCGGACGCTCTCGACTATTCCCGCCAACGCACACCTTGGCCCCGCCTGGGCAAGCCGTCAGACGTGGCAGGAGCGGCACTGTTTCTGGCGAGCGACATGGCGAATTACATCACCGGTATCAACCTGATGGTCGACGGCGGATGGATGGCGGGCTGACGGCCGGCCAAGAGCAGATAATAAGGAGGCTTTCATGGATTTGGGTCTATCGGGAAAGACGGCACTGGTTTTCGGCGCAGGCGGTGGTCTCGGCGGTGCGATCGCCCGTACTCTGGCGCAAGAAGGAGCACATATCGCCGTTGCAGACATCAATGCGGCCGCCGCAGAGGAGACGGCCGCGGCCATCACTGGCGCGGGCGGCAAAGCCCTCCCTTTGGTCTGGGATCTCGCTGATCTATCCATCATTGATGATCGGCTGACGACCGTCGAGAGTGAGCTGGGGGGAGTCAATATCCTGGTCAACAATACAGGCGGTCCGCCGCCGACACCGGTCGCCGGCCAAAATGCGGAAACGTGGCGTCAATTTTTCAACTCCATGGTACTGCCGGTCATCGCCGTCACCGACCGGGTTCTGCCAGCGATGAGAGCCGCCAAATGGGGAAGGATCATCACCTCAACCTCGTCCGGTGTCATCGCGCCGATTCCCAATCTCGGTCTTTCCAACACGCTGCGGGTTTCGCTGCTCGGTTGGTCGAAAACCCTCGCACAGGAGGTGGGTCGGGACGGCGTCACGGCGAATATTGTGCTGCCCGGTCGCATCGCCACTAAGCGCATCACCTTCCTTGATGAGCAAAAAGCCCAAAGAGAAGGGCGCTCGGTCGCAGATGTATCTTCGCAAAGCACGTCTTCGATCCCACTCGGGCGATACGGGGATCCGCAGGAATACGCGGATGTGGTCACATTCCTTGCCAGCAAGCGCGCGTCATACGTCACCGGCAGCGTCATCCGCATCGACGGCGGGTTGATCGCGAGTATCTGAAGTTCAACGCGGAAGGAGAGTGGGCAGTGCTCACTGATTGGAAGGATTTCATCAGGAAGTCGGGCACGGCCTTCGAAAGTTCGGGCGTCTCAGCCCCGGTACCATGAAAGGCTATCTGGCCTTGCACGACACCGGCAAGGAAACGCGGCGGTTGGATGAGAAGACACGGGAGCTAATCTCTCTCGCCGTTGCCGTTACGATCCGTTGCGACGGCTGCATCGCGGATCACCCGAGAAACGTGATCAGGCTGGGGTATCAAAGGAACAGCTTGCTGAGGCGATAGGCGTTTCAGTCGCCATGAATGCGGGGCGCCGCCGACCTATACTGGTCGTGTAATGGATGCTTCGGCAAGGTCCTAGCGGTTCCGAGTTTGGGTTCCTGCGGGGGTGGGCCAGATGGGGCGTTTCGTAAGTTAGTTGGACTTGACTACCGCTTTCAGGAGCTCCAGCGACAGTGCTCTTTGGCGCTCTGTCATTTCCATCAATAGGGACTTTGCTTCTACCACCGATTTTGGTTCGGCTGGCGGGGGCACAGATTTACTGCTGCTGAAGCCGGCGCCGATTAGATCGAAGGTGTCGATATGGAGCTCGCGGGCAACAGCGTCCAAGGTCGTGATCGATGGGACGACTTGGCCACGTTCCAGCTTTGACAATCCCTGTGGCGCAATCCCTGCTGATCGCGCCAACTGACGCTGGCTGATGCTTTGAGTTTCACGGATTTGTTGATCGTCTCCCCGACGAGCCGAGGGTCGAACCCTCGGTTCTTCTCGTCTTGGAGTTTTCGCTTGGCCATTTCGCCCCGCGGTCACGAAATCAAAAGAGGTATTTATCGGAAAATGGAAGTTATTCACTCATCGCGACCGGTAATTTCTGGAAATGTCATCAGCTGATCAGAATCTAAATTCCTGCATAATCAGTATTTCCGAGAAGCCGCTATCGCCTTGATTCTATTCGATGACGCCGGATCTCTCGGCCCACCGGCATAAAAATAAGTGCTGTGAATTTTTCCGATGCGGCACCGTGGTAGGAGAAGTTGGCGCAAATACTGCTTTTTCGAGCCGACTGCGTGAGAATCGAGCCCGGTCACCTGAACAGCCCACATGGCGTGCGAATCTGAGCGATCACCGATCATTATCCGGTGCCCGCAACTCACCCATATTGGTACGAATTGTTTTGCTTTGGGTTAGTGACAAAATGGGAGTCGTGACGAACTCCTGAACCTCGCCGACTGAGTCAAGGGCGGCGATCGAGCATCCCTCGCATACGCTGAGGCACCCGACCCGCACATCATCATGAAGCGCTGAGCGTCCTCGGAAAGGACCTTGATCCCGGCGAAGACATCACAAAGGCATTGACTCCTGCCCGCAATTAAAAGACCGAAACACAATCGGACAGCTCGCCGAACGGAAAGTCCACGATCATTCTTCGGCCATACATTGCTATGCCACGGAGGCGCGATAAGTCATCTGACCTGAGCCCCGTGGCTCATCCATTGGGAAGCAGAGTCGGTTCTCCATTTGCACTGAGGCTGAACTTTGGCCCGCTTCATGGGACCTTCCATCCAGTCAACCCGGTTAACGTAGAATTTCCCTGCCTCTTTGGTCCGGTTTCCTGGGGGTAGGCCAAAACCATCTTTGATCTGATGAGAAAGACCTGGCTGTACTTCAACAGCAACAACCCCGCCGTGCTTGGGGGAACACGGCGGGGTTGCGATTGCACGAGTGTCAGGGACTCGTAGCCAAGACAAGAGCGTCCCTCCTGACATTCCGTCGTGCGACGGATGAACTCGCTTAGCGAGCGCATCACCAAAGAGAGTACCATTTCAATCGACGAGATTGATGATCTCACGCAACGGCTCAATGATCTCGCAATCGAGCTCAAGCGCTATTTCAGGCGGTGCTTGAGGAATACTTTCTATGACTTTCCAGTTGCAACCATGCTCATCCGCCGCGACGCGGCAAATACGGATGCTCAGAACCAGCTGCGGGTGAAGTTCGTTGATTCTGTTAACCAGATAGCGCTCGAGTGGCTGCTTGTACATGGTAATCCGGCCCATCGTCACGGTCTTCCACGTGGAAATGCCCCTACAATAATGTCACTCAACCGATCTTGCGTCATCGTGCATTCAGACTATGGGAGCATTTATCATCGCCTCCGGAGGAATGGCTCAGCTATCAGTGGAAGTGAATGCCGCAGGAACTACATGTACTTCATTTTCATAGCTGCATGCCGGCAGCGCTTTCGATCATCATACCGTGGGAGAAGAACAGGGTGGCCTCACAATCCCGTCTAATGTGCGGGCCAACAGGAAAGTGTACTTAACGAGTCACATTGACAAAACTATACTGGCCAGTCCATCAAAGCAGCGCCATCTGAAGAACATATATGCATCCAGCGATCATCGCCCAATCGAGCTGAGATCGTACCCGGGAATTTCTATTTCTGGAGTAAATGTCCGCTTACGAACGAAGAGCGTGACATGGACAAAATCAGATCTTCGGCTATGTTCCACTATGTTGCCTCCATGCGGCCAGCTGAGCGAAGAACACGGTCCCGACCAGCAAGTTCAAGGGAATCATTCGCGGAAACTACATGCAGCCGAGCCGACCCGTACAACTGGCCCGCGGGGAAAAGCCGACTTCACTATCCCTGTCGACGCTCCAGGAGATTCCGCGGTGATCAACAAAAAAAAGCGATCCTCGAGGTTGCTGATGCAGCCGTGTCAACCTCATGTCATCGAATTGTCAATAACGGCTTGGATCCAGCATTGGCCGAGCTTCGAGCCATGAATGCGTCTTCATAGACATCGATTGTGGCTTGAATGACACTGGACTCCTCAAATTCCTGCTGCGCTTTACGACGTGCTGCTAGGCCCAGCTTGGTACGCCTGACCGGATCAGTGATCAGGCTTTTCAGAGCAGAGGCGAGTGCTGATGGATCATGTGGCTGAAGCAGTATGCCGGTAATGTTGTTTACTACAATTTCCCGGCAACCAGGCCGATCAGTTGTGATGATCGCAGCTCCGCAAGCGGCGGCCTCCAGGAGGATACGCGGTACACCCTCGGCGTAGCTGGAAGGCAGGACGACAATGTCGACGTCGCTCAAAAGACGGTCCATGTCCCTGACATGGCCAAGGAAACAGACATGACCTTCATTCTGCCATATCTCGATTGTTTCTACCGGGACGGAATCCGGGCTACCAGGATCCGGGGTTCCAGCGACCAGGAAGTCCGCTGGAACGCCAGCTCGTGCGAGAGTTCCTGCCGCCACGACATAGTCCCCGATACCTTTGCTCCACAGTAACCGCGTTGCCAAGAGAACTCGGCAACGGCGAGACGGGACGCGCAGTCCCGGCCTAAATCGCGATGTATCGACGCCGGAACCGCGAATAAGCCTGCTTCGGCAAGCGTCGATGACTTTTGCCTCGGTAAAAACTTTGAGGTCATCCGGGTTTTGGAATATCACGCGGCTATAGCTGCCGGAGAGCGCCGCTTTGAGAAGGAGGCCCACGAACGGCCTTAGAATGCGAGCTCTGCGACTCTGGCTGGAGAAAATAAATCCCATGCCAGCAACCGCATGAACACAGACGTCGATGCCGGTGAATTTGGCGGCTAGGGAACCGAGAATCACGGACTTCAGGGTAAAATGATGGACGATGTCGGGGCGCTCCCGACGATAGATCGAGTACAGCGACGCGAGTGTCTTGAGTTGCCGAAAGGGATTGACGCTTTTGCGGTGCATATCGACAGAGATCCACCTTACAGACCGCGCGACGAATTCCGGGCCGTAAGGGCCGGGCGGTGAGATGAGTACCACCTCCCAGCCATGACGGCGAATGGATTCGATAAGCTCCCGCCGGAAATTCCACAGGTACCAATCTGTGTTTGCAAACAAGATGATCTTCATGACCGTTTCCTCGCAGTGGCGGCCGGACGGCGGCCGATGTCGGGCAGGGCAGGCCGGGTGGATTCGTTGCGCTTGGAAAGACCGCTAGTTGCGATCACGGAAAAGAGCAGCCAAAGAAACGAGAAACGCAGGCCTTGATGTGTGAGGCCGTACAGGAAAGGCGGGAAGAGGTAGAGAAGATAGCCAATGGAGGAAGCGCGGTACAGCTGCCAAATGCCCATGACAAATACGATTACACCTGGAATCCCGTAGCTGAAGAGGATGGTGGCGAAGGTTGAATGAATTTCGAATCTCTCGTCACTGTAGGCAGTGTCATTGAAGCGGTATATTCCTCCTTCGCCGGCTCCTATGATTTCATATTGTGGGTAGTCGATGACCCTGAGATAGCCGCGCGAATAGAGGCTATCGTCCGCCTGTGAACCAATATTTTCCAGCCGCCCTTCCACATTGTTTGTGAGCGACGAGTTTTCCAAAGAGAGATAACCCACAAGTGCGGTGACCATTGCAACAGCTATCAACCGCGGACTGCGAGCGAAATGCAAGAAGAGCATGATGGCAGCCGATATCATCGCAGCTTTGGATAGCGACAACGCGACTGAATAGCAGAGGCAGATGATAGCGGAAAACTGGATGTACCATTTGAGTTTGACGCGCAGTGAGATGCACAGGAAAATGCAGAGAGAGAGCAGAGACCAATAGCCGAGTTGGTTTGGATTATTAAAGGAAGCGGTCTGACGATACTGCGCTGGGTTGTGTACCAGATATGCCATACCGCCCTGAATCACGGCGGAGATAACCACAGCGTAGGAAATTACGCGGAGGGTCGCTTGGGTATGAACGGATCCGACACGCAAGCAGATCAGCAGCAGGCCGCAGTTGAACGCATAATAGGCGCCATAAATAGCCATGCTGCGGTCTGCTAAGGCAATGGACCAAGCCAAATCCACCAGGATTGCATAGGCACTGAAGACAAACATGCAGTAGATTAGCTTACGTGTCGCGGGTTCATATTGTACTTCGGGCAGAAACGGGAGGAATGCCATTTGCAGGACGACGAGGAAGTCGGCTATCTGCGGCCATCCGGAAGGCAGCAGGTAGTAGGGTTTCAAGATGATGTACAAGCCCAGTAGGAGCAAGGTGACTCTGGCCGGGAAGCCAAGGGATGGATTTGCGACAGGAATCTCGCGGGGCTTTGATCCGGAAACCAGAAGTCGCCCAGAAGCTATCGGCATTCTCCGACCTGCCATTCTGACGTCTCTCATCGGGTTCCTCTTAATCGCAATCTAGTGCAGGAAGTGCGCGCCGGTAGCGAGCAACGACAATGTAGAAGAAAGACCGACGACGCCGAATGAGGAAGTTCTGATGGCAATGAGGGTATCGCACACATACATCATGATGACGCTGCGCACGACAACCCGCGTTAGCAATGTCTGATCAAAGCCAGGCATCTTTATGGTAAGGACGCCGGCGACAATGAGAATGATAAGAAGATCCATGGTAGACAGTTCGAATTTATCGCGGGGAATGAACGCGATGAGAATTCCGACGGAAACCCCTACCGTTCCAAGCCAGATATTGAACCAGAGCGAGTTGGCCCACTCGAAGCCTGGTGCGGTAACGCTTAAATAGCTGATATAGAGAGTCGCAAGATAAGATGAGAGTCGGATCGCTAACGGCGACCACTGCTTGTGGAAGATGGCGATGATGATCGTCAGGCAAGAAAGTGTCGGCGCAAGAATGGAGATACCGATCGGAATCGATACGGCCATGAGAGCCGCTATCATCAGATAAGCCGCGAGCGAGCATTCGATATAGATGACGAGGAGTGGCCGAACGATGGCAGCCCAACGTCGCAGCTCCCTCGCCGAGAGCAATCTGAGTGCGAGTTCTCGGCGTTCAGAAAGAGGAGAGCGGCTTGTGAATCGCCGGAGTAGGCGATAAACAACAATGCAGCTGAAGCATATCGCCAGATAGACAAGGACTATTGTTAGGTCGGCTTCGAAGCGCAGAAGATACGCAAAGAAGATCATCAAGGATTGAAGGCCGTAGATCGTTGCGACAGCCTGATGGTGCTTCAACCCAATGCCCAGCAGCTTGTGGTGAATGTGATTGCGGTCCGGGGAAAACGGCGACCGGCCTTCCCTCAATCGCGTCGACATCACCAATGTGGTATCCAGAATTGGATGACCTAGCAGGAGGAAAATGATTGCCGGGCTCATCGCGTTTTCCGTCTTTTCGATCAGCAAGATAGAAAGGACCGCGACCGAAAAGCCAATGAGCTGGCTTCCAGCATCTCCCATGAAGACGACAGCCGGATGCGTGTTATATCTCAGGAAGCCTAGAATTCCACCGATCGCCACGACAGAGATCAGGATTATCTCGTACCCGTTGCCGGCGAGAGAAGCCAAGAAAGAAATTGCGGCGAGGCTGAGCATGGCGCTTCCGGCTGCCAATCCGTCAAGCCCATCGAGAAGATTAAACGCATTCGTGATCCCGATGAGGAAGATCAAGGTCATAGGGTAGGCGAGGAAGCCTGGTGCCGCATCGATGCCGAATAGGGGCAGATGTTGAAGATTTATGCCGAAAGAGATCACGGTGATCGCGGCGATGATTTGCCCGAGAAATTTTAGTCGATAGTCGAGGTTAAAGCGGTCGTCGAGTGCGCCAAAGACGACAACAATGCTTGCACCGATCAAGAAGCCGGCCATGGTTCTGTCATGGGGTCGCAGGAGGATGAGACAAGGAATAATCGAACTGAAGGCGATGCCAAGTCCCCCGATGCGAGGAACTGCTCCTGAGTGGGTCTTTCGAGAATCTGGCATGTCAATGAGCTTCAACCATGATGAGCACTTCATCAAAGTTGGCACTAACACGATGTTCAAGAATAGAGCCAAGAAGAATCCCAGAATGATCTTCATTGTGTGTTTCTTGTCGCTCAACTTCTAGGTACGGTCGTTCATCGCATCCATGTTGGAGCCGGACGTCTATTTTGCTCGTAAGGTCGTGCCTATCTTCTTAGCGGACCGCCAAGAAGATGAGGTCCGGCCTATGATGCCGTTTATGCGGCGACGTCAGTCGTTGAACGATGCTGTCTGTCACCGGCTGTCAAACAGTCTCGCAGGTATATTGATGCTGCTCTTCTACCTGTAGAACTGATCTCGTTATCGAAGTGTCGGCAATGATCTCTCTCATCGATCAAAGGTATAACTCGTCGCTATTTCCCATGCATTGAGAGAACTGGGCAAGTTTTCAATGATGAGGAAGCGATGCTTCTTTGTCATCAGCTGTTCGATTGAGAGGCGCCATTTTTCTGACACATACCGTAACGATCCCGCAGAGTTTGAAGTCTTGGCCTAAATGCCGCCTCAATTTCTGCGATATCGGCGGCGAGCCTGAATGATTGTGATCAGAAATGAAACGTAAAAGCTGGCTGATCTTTAGAGCCTGGGTTCGGGCTTCAACGACTGTCGTATCCGTGCATGAAAGAAGCGTTCGGATGGGAGAGACGGTCTCAGAGACTCTTCTCGTTTAGTTCGGTACGTACAGGCTGATCTTGGGCTGTAGATCGGCAATAAAGTGCGCGAGCGCGGTGTCGGCCTTTGCGGCATCCTGGCCAGGCGAGAGGGGTGTTATCAAGCGGATCATCGCTCCGTCTGTGCGTCGTTTGAGTACCGCATCCTTCAACACGAACCATTTGACCAGGTACTCATTGGTGATGACGCGACCCCGCTGTTGGAACCAGTAGTACACGATTTGACGAGATAGACCCTTCCCGATGACGACGCGGTTAACAGTCATCGTTTCGTTATCGGCTGTTATAATATTGTTCAGCTTTACGGCGTTGAGACTCTCGATCTCCCAGCCGCCGCCAGGGATACAAGACCGCGGGGAATGGGTCGATGATCCCTTTCTTTGCGATTTGTAATATGCAATGTAAAGATTGATCTCGCTGTCCATCCTGTCGCTGACATAATTCACATTCAGGTAGTCGTCGACCTTCGAGGTCTTCAACACCGCCGTCGGAATGCCTTCTGCCTGCCCATGCCAGCCATCAAATTCCAGGGGGAATGAGAGGAAGGATACACGCTCTGGCATGCGCTCAGATCGCGCCGTGACGAAGAGGCTGCCCACGGCTAGGATGGTAATGAGTCCGGTCGCGAGAATAAGCCAGGGCTGACACCCGTCACCCGGGCGCGAGGTTGGCCGGATTCCGTGCGATAGTACGCTCGGCCCCCTAATATCCCATAGAGGTCCGGTGGCTCGCGACAGCTTGTGAAAAGCCGTCGCCTCGGCAAATAGAACTACCAGGCACGCGATGAAAGCCACCCAGCCCTCAAACGCATGCAGGAATCCCTCTGCCGCTTCGATGCCTCTGTATTCGACGAGGACACCTATGATGCCGATCCGTATGCTATTCATGAGGATCGCGATTGGCACTGTCGACAGGAAAAGCGTGAAACGCTGCCAAGCTACGCCGCGATAAAGTATCGCGCAGAGAAAGCCGAAGCTCATCAGGGGAAACAAATAGCGTAAACCGCTGCAGGCTTCGGCGACCTGCAGCTTATAGGCGCCAAGATCGATGATATTGCCCTCCAAAAAGACGCTTATATTGAGCAACCGTATGAGTGTGACGCCAAACGACGAGGAAAGAAGCTCAAATTGGTTTGAGAGATTGTTATAAAGAAAGTCGGGTAGTGGAATCATGAAGAGCAAATAGACAAATGCCGGCCATAGAACCGCAATGGATCTAACACCATAGGTGGCTACGAAAAGGCTGAGAACCGTGAGGATAAGCGCATAGTGAGTTACCACGTATAAAGTAGCGAGGTCGCCGATGAATGATCCAGCAAGTCCAATCAGGACAAGGAAGAGGCTAACCCACTTGCCGGAGACAGGCGCCGAGTGCAACCGCTGCCGCTGCAGGAGAGCGATATAGAGCGCGATAAACGGGATAAGATACCCGTGACTGTATTCCGGACTGCGCCATTGACTGATAATATTGATTATCGCGTCGCGATAGCCGATCGAGATCGCAAGGGTCGCGAGTGTGAGGCTTATTGTCGTCGTCCAGCTCGGCTTCTGATAGCCTACTTTCGGGTACGCGCTATCCTGTTCAACCAATAATCCGTCGGATATGCTCTCGGGACTCACGACCCTGCAACCTTCTCTTAAAGCGACAAATCGGCCTCCATGGCCTGGCAGTACTGTCGAAAATCGACTTGGTACCCCAGGGCTTTGGGGGCGATGATCCGGAGTGGTTTTGTCCAGGCTAAATCTCAGCGCTCAACTTTGATCAATGTAAGTTTGGCATCCTCGAAGCCTCGATAGGTTGCAGGACCGGCCGTCGCCTGCTCCAGCTCTATGCGAGCCTTACTCTGATTGCCGAGCGCTTCGTAAGTCATACCCAGGTGATAGCGGACCTGCGCTAGCCGAGGATCGGCCTTGGCCGATCGTTCCAGAAGGCCGACGGCATCACTGAAGTTGCCGAGCCTATATTGAACCCAGCCTAGAGTGTCCAGGAGATATGGGTCGTCCCCGTTCCTGAAGGGCTCCACCAGTCGACGCGCCTCCTCGAGTTGTGCTTGGTCATTCGGCCAGGCGTCTGCGAGGAGCGCTGCAAGATTATTCGCGGCGATGGCATTGCGCGGCTGTTTCTTAAGCACGGCTTTATAGGCGTCTCTTGCGGCCTCAAACCGTCCCCTGGCATCTTCGACCATTCCCAGATTGAGCAATAACTGGGGATGGTTTGGTAGAACGGTCAAGCCCGCCCGCGTGGTCTCCACAATCTCCGCCAGGCGGCCCGTGGCGAAATACAGGCTCACTAACTTAAGGTAGGGAACATCCCAATCCGGCCTAACGCTGATGCTCCGCTTCAATGCCTTCAATGCATCGTCTGGACGCTGCAGCGCAAAATAGAGGTCGCCGAGCAGAACAAGAGCTTCAGCATCTTCCGGATCCTTGGCAACGGCCTCTGTCAAAATAGAAACTGCCTGAGCAGCTCGACCAGCACGAAGCAGGCACTGAACTAGAAGGGTGCGGGCCAGCGAATGCCCCGGGCCGATAGCATACACATGTTGCAATTCATCTATGGCCGCATCCAGCTCTCCCCTTGCGAGATGGATCTTGCCAAGGGCCGTCCGTCCCTGAATTTCATTTCCGATACCTTGGGTAATCTGATGGGCCGTCTCGATGGCGCGGGTCCAGTTCTTCCGGAGGATGAACAGGTCGACCTGTTGCATCATCGCCGAAACGAACAGTGGCGAACTTTCACGAATTTGCGCTATCTGCTTTTCGGCCTCATCGGCATTACCTTCCTGTAGAAGATGCGAAATAAACTCAATTCTGATGGTATCGTTCGCTGGATCAGCCTCGAGATAGTTCTTGTACGCATCCAGCCTCAACTGGCCTTCGCCGCTATCCGCGTAAGCCTTGATGAGAAGCAGTAACGCTTGCTTTGAATGTGGATCGATCCGCAAAATCGCGCGAAGGTCCAGAACTGCCGCCGGCATGTCGTCGGCACTGAGTTCCATCCCGGCCCGGATCAGCAAGGCTTCTTCATGTTGCGGATCATCCACGAGGATGTTTGCAATCAGCTCGTTTGCCGCCGCTTGGTCGCCTTCAGCCAGCGCAAGCCTGGCAAGTCCTGCTTTGGCGACAAGCGTGTTGGGGTGATTGAGATCTCGGGAAACGATATCCGTCAGAACGGCCTTGGCCTTGCCGAATTTTCCGTTATAGGCATATAGCTCTGCCAGGGCTTGCAGGTATGTAGGGTCATCCGGCGCAGCTTTCGTAAAGGCCAGCAGTTCTGCCTCTGCCGCATCCAATTCATGCTGCTGATTGAGAAGCCGGACCAGCAGCAATTTGGCATCCTTGTCATTGGGATCCTCGGCAATCGCATCGCGGAGAACCTGCTCGGCTTCTCCTTGCCTCCCTTGCGCCAAGAGCAGGCGTATCAATTCAAGCCGATACGAACTTTTCTGCGCCGAGGTGGCGATAAGGCCGCGCAAAACGATCTCAATGCCGGCTACGTCGTTTCGTTCGCTGTAGATACGAAGCTTGATGAGCTTCAGGCCGTCTTCCGTGGGGTTCTGCGAGATGCCTGCATCGAGAGTTTTAAGGGCGCCGTCAACGTTTCCCTCCCTTGCCTTGATGCCCGCAACTACGGAGATCGCCGTCGTATTTCCGGCGTTCTCTGCTTGCGCCTTGATTGCCTCTTGCATCGCGTCTTCGAGCTTATCCTGTCGTAGCAAGACAGCCCCTCGTAAGGCGTGAGCCTCCGCGTTCTTGGCGTCGAGAGAAATAATCAGGTTGGCTTTCTCCATGGCGCGCGGAAGGTTGTTCTGAAGAAGAGCATATTGGCTGAGCTTGATCTGGGCCGGAATATTTTTGGGATCCTGCTCTGTCACCCGGGTGAAAGCTTGAAGCGCATTGGGAAAGTCGTTCGTCTTTTCGAAGATCAGGCCGAGATAGTACTGCGCCTCGATGCCTATTGGGTTGATTTGCAGTGCGTTGCGGAATTCAAGAGTCGCTTTGACGAATTCTCCTTGTGCATATTGCGCCTTACCACGCTCGATAAAATCGGCTTCCCGGCTCTGCTTTCCGTCGCAGCCGGCAAGACCGACGATGATCGTCATCGCGGCCAAGGCGAGTGCGGGCATAGATCGGTATCGTTTTTTCTCAGGCATCACGCTGCTGCCCTGCCGTTATGAGCCCTATGCGCCGGAAGCGGGCGCGGTTCAAGCGGCCGATCTTTCTTCACCGCCACTTCTTGCCGGCAGCTGCGACCGCGGCTGCTAGGACAGAACCTGCGCATGCACGATTTCTGCGTTGGTAAATAAGGTGACCGCATCGGCGTTGTGAGAGAAGGTATAGGCTGTCATGCCCGCGACGGAGATACCGGCCACTACCGCCTCCTGACCCAGTGCCGGATTCGCCGTCGCGGCTGTCCAGCCGCCGGCAAGGTCTATGTTCAGCGTGTCGGTACCCTTGCCAAGGTCGGCAATGAACTGATGATCGGAGGTTTCCGAGAGGACCTCATCGAGCTTGAGGGCGACCGTGTCATTGCCACTTCCGGTCAAGATACGTTCAACATTCACGATGTTGGGCCCGCGCAGATCGATCATGTCAGAACTTGCAAGATTCGCGTCCACTGTGTCGAAGCCAGGACCGCCATCGAGCTTGTCGACGGCGTCCCATTTGAGTGTGTCATTACCTCCGTCGCCGAACAGCTGATCGAGACCGTCCCCACCAATCAGGGTGTCGTTACCATCCCCGCCATGCAGGATGTCATTGCCGCTGCCACCCGCCAGCGTATTAACACTGCTGTTACCGGTGATCGTGTCATCGAAATTCGAACCGGTCGCGTTCTCGATATTGAGAAGCGTGTCATGGCCATCACCGGTTGCCGTTCCAAGCCCGATATCGACCGAGACACTGTCCGATGCCGTGCTGTAATCCACCGTGTCAGTGCTGGATCCACCATCCAAGACATCATCACCGGTGCCGCCAATCAATGTATCTTTCCCGCCGTCGCCCATCAGATGATCGTCCCCTGCACCACCGATGAGCGTGTCGTTGCCGGCGTCGCCATGTATGACGTCATTGAGATTCCCACCGGTGATCGTGTCATTGCCGTCGCCACCATGGAAGGTGGAGACCACCGGATTGTAGCCAGATGCCGCGGCCGCCGCCGCATCGATGGGCAAAATGACCGTGTCATCACCGGCTTGGGCGTCATACTGAGTGCCGGCAAAATAGCTTCCGACCGAGACATGGTTGAAATCGACGCCGTCATTCGCAGTGGTGAAGAGCGATGGCTGTGTCGAACTATAGTTCAACTGAATCTCAAGAATCCGCCCGTCCATGATATGCTGCTTGCCATAGTCGCCCACGTAAAGCGACATCAGGTTGGGATCGTCATTCGGATCGCTACTGGGCGCGAGAAGCAACGCCTTTGGACGAGGCTCCGATCCACTGAGCGGATTGGTCAATCCCTCCAGAACGGTTATCGTGTCAAGCAGCTGCCCGCTCCGGGACACCACCCAGATATCTGCGGATGAGCCGCCGGCGACATAGAAAAGTTGATTGATTGGATCGTAAGCAAGCGCCTCCGGATCGGTAATCGGAGATGGCAAGACAATTGATTGGATTAAGGTGCCGGTGAGCGTCGTCTCAAAGATGGTATGGGCGTTGTTGTTCCCAGTGGAACCTTCGATGATGATGAGGTGATTGGTTGCGGAGTCATAGACGACATCCTCGTCATCCGTAGCATAAGGCCTGGTTGAAAAGAAGTTCAGCTTGACGGCCGGACTGCTCGCATCAACTTCGAAAATGCCGTCCTTATCGTCGTCACTGATATAGAGATGACCATTATTGCTATCAAACGCCAAACCGGTCGGTTCGAAAGTGAATTGCTCCAGGCTGACACTATGGTCGAATGTTCCCGATAGCGAGAGGTAGAACAGATTATTGGTGCCGAAAAACGGCGACTCATCGAGTTCGGAGTCAGAGAGCAACAAGGTTCCGGTGCCGGGATTAGCGCCGGGAATGAAGGCAAGGCCGGCAGGATCCATGCTACCGAAGGCGGTTGTATCGAAACCATTCACCACGACGGGGCTGGGGTCCCCGAAGTTGAGGGGGGCAAACGTGGTCGGCGCAGTGGTCAGCGGCGCGGCGAGGGCGGCGGTGGTCATGACGCCGCTATCCGTGCTTGGGCCCATCGGCGCCGCTGTTCCTTGAGTGCCGATATCAAAGCCGGGACTGTGGGGATCGGTATGGCCGCCCAGGTGACCCAGCTGAGGATCGCCAAAAGAAATCGGCAATCCGGAATAGGAGATTGCTTGCAAGGAAAGATTGTCTTCAGCACTAGCCTTGATGGCGAGAACATCAAGGCTTGGATGCGAGCTGCTATCTATGGCAGAGGCGAGCGCTTGAAGAAGAGGGGAGCCTACCTCATGAACCTTGACACCGGTTGTGGATGTCGGATGCGATGAATCTTGGTTGGGCGTCACGTCATTTACCGAACCGGCGCCTGCCGTCGTGACACTGTCGGATTGTTCCGGAAAAAGCGTATCGGATTCGCTGTGTTCGTCGCTGGATCGGATCAGCCCCCAAAGCTGCCCTAGCGATTGCCAGAGCAAGTTCCCTTTAATTGTGAACACGATCTGCCTCCTGGCCCGGAGATAGCGAGGTTATTTGATCTTTCCGCTGTCTCCCGATTCTTTGATCACGCGCAACGATACTGCTGCGAACGCACCGCCGCCGGACGGTCGTCTCTCTGGAAAAGTCGCCTCACCGCACATATTGTTGCTTGAAAGGATTTCTCGATAGCCAATCCAGACGCTGTGGTTAGGCTCCGGAGCGCTGCTTCTTGCGCAGCATCACAAGGCCAACCAGAGCCGCCGTCAGCAGCGGAAAAGTTGTCGGCAAGGGAACGGTATTCACCTGCCCGGCAACTTCGAAAGACCCGGCCGATGTCTGGAATTTGAGCGGGAAGAAGGCTAGCGTTGTTTCAGGTGTTGCACCGAAGGCGGCTGTCAAAATGATTGTCATGATATCCGTAACGCCGGAATGCAGCCCGTCCTGGAAGCTGCCGCCATCACAGCCGGCAGAGGAAACACAGAGGTCGATACCTTTGAATCCACCGGGGAATGTCTGCTGCGGACCTTTGCCCGCCGAGACTGTTTTGAATATGGTGCCCTGACCGCCGGGCGCAAAGCTACCGGTTGCATTGGGAGTCACGCCTGCGCCAAAAGTCGTGATTGCGCTGTGGAAGGTCGCGGTATCGACGGTGCTGTTGGTAAGGCTGATTTTCAAGGTCAGGCTATTGCTGCTGAAGCCGAGGATCGTCCAAACGCTGTTTGCCGTCAGCTGCGGGTTATTGACACCGGCGGAAGTTAACCAGTCGATTTCGAACGACTTGCCAATATCTGCCGTTCCGATTGTTATCTGGTTCCCTCCGGGTGCAATCTGCAGGGCTTCAGCCGAGTTTACGCCCAAGAGAAGCATTATAGCTGTGACGCCACCAAGGGCTTTGAAAAAGCGCGGCGCGATCTGTTTCCTCATCATGTGATGATTCTTTCCTGACTTGAGTGCTTCGCGTTATCTATTTTTCACGGCCTTAAGGACTCTACTCTCCGTCGCCGTTCTCTTCGCTTTGTCGGCCTACACTTCGGATTCATGCGCTTGTAGGCTTTTTGCAAGTATAGAAGCGGGAAAAAAAGGCGTCATCAACGAGGCGGATGAGGCGTGCAGATTTAGCTATCCGAAGGAAATAGAATCCGCCTCAGGCGTGGAAGAATGCGCTTACATGTATCGTCGTGGCCAAGGGGCTCCACCCGTCGATGCTCGTGGGCTGCGACTTCCGGCTCCTACTGAAGCAGCGAAAGATAGTGCCGGAAGTCGTCGCAAGAAGTGGGGCTAAATTGGCGAAACCTCAGATGACAAAAGGATATTTCAGCTCGCTACCCGAGGAGACTGCCTCCCGGTGGAGCGTTGGCGCAATTTTGTCTTCGAAGGGGCGGCTGCAGGTCAGTAATGGCATCGAGTTTACATCTTCTCCATGCGTCTTCTCAGCTGACACCGCGACCTGGTCGAATGCCGCGCCCCCGAGGTCGGCAGCATATGTCATATTGTGCTGGCAAATCTCACTCGCGTAGTCGACTAACACTTCATGTTTCACGTCGGCGGCGCGCTTTGCCAATGAATGCAGGCCACCCTGTTCCCGGTCCTGGACGACGCTTAAGACAATATTGATATCGATAATTCTCTTTCCTTGGGCAAATCCATAGACCAGGGCCATGTCACAAATCGAATTGATTAAGCGCGGGACCCCGCCGGAAAAAAAATATATGGCGCTTATCGCCAACACGTCGAAAATCTTGTCGCTGGCATCCGCTATGGAGAGCCGATGTAGAATATATCTGCAGGTTTCTGTACAGCTCAGCGGCAACAGATGGTGGTGCAGGGAGACACGTTGCGCGAATTGCCTTAGTTCGGGATGCTGCAGTTTCTCCAGAAGTTCCGGCTGGCCGGCAAGAATGATTTGAATGATCTCTTCGCTGTCGGCGTTCACATTTGAGAGGAGGCGTAGTTCCTCAAGCGCGTCGATTGACAAATTCTGCGCTTCATCGACGATTAAAACGACTTGACGCTGGGCCGCGTATTGTTCGAGTAAATAGTTCGTAAAGGCGAGGTAGCGTGCGGCGCTGGTCGTCGCGTCCGTTTCGATACCCAGGGATTGGAACACCCATTCGAGAATGTCACCAAAGGCGGCATGAGTATTTGAAATTACGCCGACGGTCGTGTTGCGGTTGACAAGCTTCAGGAAGCGACGGATGAGCGTCGTCTTGCCTGATCCAACCTCTCCGGTAACCACAACAAATCCCGTTTGACCGGTGAGGCCATATTCAAGCTTGGTCAAGGCCAAGGCGTGCTCGGGGCTCAGATACAAAAATGTAGGGTCGGGCCGCAGTGTAAACGGCCGTTCCTTGAGATTGAAGAATGACTCATACATCGCCCGCCAACCCGTTAGAGTGCATTGGTCTTCGCCGAGACTAGGGAGCTCCGTTCAGAACCGTGCCAATGAGGTTTCGATTACCCAGCAAATCAAGCACCTGGCTGAACTCTGTCGCCCGCGTAACGCCGTCGCGGGCTACCAACAGAATGGTCTCGATCGACGGCAGCAAACCGATGGTATCGCCCAGGGTCAGAATTGGCGGCATGTCATAGAGAATCAGCCGATCTGGGTAGCGGTTCTTCAGCTCCTTGGTCAACTGGCCCATCTGCGGCGATGTTAGAAGCTCCGCCGAGTTGCCGATACCATCCTTTACGGGTAGGATCGACAGTCTATCGATGCCCGGATTGATCAGACAATCGGCGATCGAGGCCTTCCCGGTAAGACATTCGATAAGGCCGAGATCAGGCTTGATGCCTAGGCTTTGTGCAACCGCGGGACACCGAAGATCGGCATCGACCAGGAGGACTGTATGGTTTACATCCATCGCGGTGGCGATCGCTAGATTGACCGCCGTTAGGGTCTTGCCTTCCCCGTGGTTCGCGCTGGTTACGCCGAGCGTTGTTTTACCTAGGAGATCGAGAGCCTGCAGAACTTGCGCGCGTAGGGTTCGATAGACATCCGTAAGAGGGTGATCCCGACGGGCGGCAATTATCCGGTTTTTCTCCAGAATTTCGGGGCTCAGGGCGACTGTCTTTGTCTGTGTATAGGCGACGGAAAGTGTACTGACGCCGTTCGCAGTGAATTCATGGCGCAGACGTGTATGATTTAGACTTATTCGCTGCTTCTTCGCTTTCTGAATCGCCTGCTCTAGCTGATGCATGTAGCACACCCCATCTTAATGGATGCCGTGTTCGGCTAAATTTCTTACACTTGGTTGGCGCTCGGCCCAATGAAGATGCCGAAGCGATTCAGCAAGGAAGTCCATAGGACATCCAGTGGCGAGACGTAGAGCTGAAGGGCGGTAAGTATCAGCGCCACGATCGTGCAGCAGAGCAGCGCAGTCGAAATTACCGTCAGCATTTTCTTGCGCCGGTCTGCTATTGTGCGAATGCGGGGCACGATCACGAAAGGCATTTGACCAGAGAGGGTCGTCAGCCGCCGCATGCCGTGGATTCTACCATCAGTGACGTCATAAAGAATACCGCTGGCGATGCCGCCAGTACAGGCGAGAAACAGCCCTAACGCGACGATCAACCGGCGATTTGGTTTTATCGGCGCAATCGGCTCCAATGGTGGTTCTATCAGGGAAAGCTTCTCGCCCATCCGTTCAGATTCAAGATTCTTGGCAACCTCGGCCTCATCCTCCTTGCCCTTGACTTCAAGGTATTTGGCGACGGCTGTATCGTAGTCGCGTTTTAGCCCCACATAGACGCGCTCTACCTCGGGTGCCTTAAAGATCCGATCCTCGATCTGCGCACTCTTTGTAGTCAGCGCTTGCTCTTGAGCCGCTGTTGCCTCAATTTCGCTGTTCACGCTGGTGAGTTGGGTCTGGATCTGAAGATAAGCCGGGTTCGCTGCTGTCTCCGAAGATGAGGTTTGGTTCATCGCAGAAGCCAGGCGATCTTTTGCTGCATTCAGTTGGCGACCAAGGGAGATGACATTCGGATGGGTCGGGCCATATTTTTGCTTGGCCGCGAGGAAATCAGCTTGCAGCTTTTGCACCTCAAGATTGACGGTACCAAGATCGAGTGAGGTCGTCACGCCGGTTGCCTTCATCGCGTCAATCTGATGTTTGAGCGCAAGAACGTCCGGGTATTCTGGGCCATACCTGCTGGTCATCTCGATATACTGAGCCTGAAGCAAAGCCAGTTGAGCACCCGGAGATGCCACGTCACCAGCGACCGATTTTGTCTGGACCCGTGCCTCGGTCTGGCTGAGCTGGGCCTGTAAAAGATCCCGGCGCTCACGAAGGGTACGAAGCTGGTGTGTGATATCCAGCAACTGAGTCTGTGCACGATCCAGAAGCTGTGTGTTGATTGGAAAGTCTTCCGGTAGATATCCCGCATGCTCTGTCTTGAACTTACCAAGATCCGCTTCAAACTTCTGGACATTTGCCTGTAGGCGTTGAGATTCGCTAGCTAGAAAGCCGGTCGTGCCGGTGGCCTGCTCTTCACGGGAGCGTTGGTTTTCCGATAAATAAAGTGTCACCAGCTCGTTTGTCACCTGCTGCGTGGTCTTCGGATCACTTCCATCGAATGAAAGGTTAAAGGCTATTGCGGCCTGGATGGCGCGCCCATTTTTGGGGTCAGTTGTGTTTGCGCTAACAATATCCAACGAGATCATCGTGCGCATGTAATCGACGATCAAACTGATCGGCTGTGACTGCCGGGCGACGGCATAGAGATTGAACCGGTTGATGATGTTGAGCAGATTCTGGGTCGTGATGACCCGTTGCTGGATCGCTTGCAATCGCTCCTCGGCGAATGCCGAAACAGTCGATTTGACCAAGTCGTTGGGAACGTCCGCCTCTTCGATGAGGATTGTCGCGGAAGAGCTATAAGTTGCCGGCCAAAAGGTCGCCACGGCGACGGCCAAAGTAAGGACAAGCGCCCCCGTGAGAAACATGAGCCATTTGCGGCGGCGAAAGATTGTAAAATACTCGGAGATGTAGACGAGTTCGCCGCTTGCAAGGTACGTCATTTCCTGACTCCACTTTCTTCGTCCCGTTCGCAGCGCCACTGCTTTTGCAATACGATGATGGTCGGGGCGGTGCGGGTGCCACCGTTATGGTATCGCCACTTGGCTGCTGCTGGCCTTTCCGCGCCAGCTTCCGGGATAACATGATTCCAGCCATCAGCGGCCGACCTCGGTATAAAGAGAGATGGTCCTGCGCGCCCACTATCTGGACATTCTCTTGCCACCATGCAGCAACCGCTTTTATGACCCTTTCCAATTGCCGTGCACGGATTGACAGTCACCCCTCCCGACCGGCCAAATATCATTGGCACTACCTGACTTATCCTCTTCATCACCTATGCCTGGGACGGTGAGCAAAAATGAGCAGTGCCGCGACACCCGTCGCCAAGAGAGGAAAGCCGGGCGGCAGCGGCAATTCAATTACCAGTATGCCCCCGATGGCGGGACCAGCTGATCCATGAGGCGCGCTCGGTATCCTGTCTAATGTGTTAGCTGGCAGAGGACCGAAGGCACCGTTATCCTGGATAGGCTCATTTCTCGATCCCGCCCGTCGATGGATGACATCCGATCCAGTCTGATCGGACATGGGCGCGGTTTCTCCAAAGAACGAAGTCAGAGGACGCGCGGCACCATCAGCATCCCGCTGGCTGCCCGACAGGCAGCTCAGGCGGAACCCGCACCCTGTATCAAGAGTGACGACACTATCGATCAAGAACTGATTATCGAGATCCCTCGACGAATCCATAAATCCTAAAGGGGCCAGTCCATTGTGACCATGTTCACTCGGCGACAGCGTTCCTGCCGCGGCTCCCACGGAAAGCGTTAATAGGATGCAGAGAGTGACGGTTCCAGGCAACCGGCCCATGTGATCCTCCCGTTGAGTCGATGGATGTTGTTTTTAGCTCGGCTTTAAGCGTTGCCGCGGCAAGTTCGCCATTTTGCCGGGCCGCATTTTCACCAGAAAATGCGCTCCCATCGGAGGTCGATCCACAAATGATGGGGAAGGGTGAGACATTCAAAAAAACGGGAAAGAGTACGGCTCTGATATGAGCCAGCTTAAAGTCAAACTCTACTCTCCATCGAACTAAAGAGCGTCCACTCAAGTCGTCATCAATCAAAGCACGGAATTGGACGACCTGCGGAACGCTGCGAAGGCAATGTCGGCAGATTTCCTGGTCGGAGGTTGACGCAACGTGAAGATTGCCATGTAGATCGACGACCGAGATACGCCCAGATTGCCATGCGGCTAGTGAGGCCGCGATCTTCTTTGCAAGTGATGTGAAAGAAGCAACCATAAGTCGAGTTACCTAAAAAGTTTGAACTCACCTTTTCGTCAGATATCTATTGCGGCGGCGCTCAAAGAGGATTTTACTATGTATCATTTTGCACAATTTTTTGTCAATCGAAAGATCAAAGAGATATCACAAATAGACCGTAAATACGGGCATTTGTGTCACTTGCCTGGAACGCAAGATTGATAACGTTAGAAAGTGTCGAATTGAAATAGCGAAGTCGAGTGAGTTGTCGAGGCGGCCATCGATGCGAAGGCGAGTACCAAACTAAAAGTAGAAAAGTACTATAAACGATATAGAGGATAAAATCATCAACTTGGATGAGATAGGCCGCCGACTTAGCTACATTGAAAGCAAGCTGTTACGAGTGGGCAAATCAAGCCTAGAGTCGATCAAGGGTTTGCCGAGATGGTCCATGTGCCTGTTGTAGACACTGTTGGTCACCCATAGGACTGGAATGAAGCAAGTGTGCGGATGACTTTCGATATTGGGTAACAGAAGCTTTGTTACTTAAGAGAGTAGCGGTCGATGGCATGCGGGTATGGCCAACTAACTAGAGTCGAGAAGAAGCGCGATGCCGAGGACACGATCCAGATCCGGAAAGGATAATGTTCGATTAAAGTGAGCTATGAAGCTGAATACTAGAAACGAACTGGGAAATTCTTGAGAGACGGGCGATGGTGCGGAACTTGCGACGAATAGACAGTCTGCTTTCAGGCACAAAAGCCGATTTGAAGCAGAGGCCCGGCGTACTAGGAGCCTCACTCTTCAGCATGCTGACGCGTTTGGCCCAAGTCTTGTTGCAATTTGCCACCGTGATTTTTTTGGCGCGGATACTGACGCCTTCGGATTTCGGTCTCTACGGCATGGTCACGCCCTTGATTGCTCTTTTCCTGGTTCTGCGCGATGCAGGATTGGGTTTGGCAACGATGCAGTCGAAGAGCCTCACGGAAAAGCAGGCATCCACTCTCTTCTATACCAATGTCTTGGTCGGTTTTGTGCTATCGGCACTATTCATGTTTTCCGCCAGCCTTGTTGCCAGATTCTACGGGGAAAACAGACTGACTGATCTCATTGAAGCGC
>Ga0209455_1000198_pt1 | contig 87559 bp, 90 predicted proteins | sample AraplaCol_mCL_r2_FD_184275 | JGI IMG/M metagenome (GOLD analysis project Ga0209455, IMG submission 184275) | Arabidopsis root microbial communities from North Carolina, USA - plate scrape CL_Col_mCL_r2 (SPAdes) (version 2) | ecosystem: Host-associated > Plants > Roots > Endosphere | place: USA...
CCGCTCGACCGCGTGGGCCTGTACGTGCCCGGCGGCAAAGCCGCGTACCCCTCTTCGGTGCTGATGAACGCCATCCCCGCCAAAGTGGCCGGCGTGCCCGAAGTCGTCATGGTCACGCCCACGCCCGGCGGCGTGCGCAACCCCATCGTGCTGGCCGCCGCCGCCATCGCCGGCGTGGACCGCGTCTTCGCCGTGGGCGGCGCGCAGGCCGTGGGCGCCCTGGCCTACGGCACCGCCACCGTTCCCGCCGTGGACAAGATCGTCGGCCCCGGCAACGCCTACGTGGCGGCCGCCAAGCGCCGCGTGTTCGGCGTGGTGGGCATCGACATGATCGCCGGCCCCAGCGAGATCCTGGTCATCTGCGACGGCAAGACGCCGGCCGACTGGATCGCCATGGACCTCTTCTCGCAGGCCGAGCACGACGAGCTGGCCCAGGCCATCCTGCTGTGCCCCGACGCCGACTACCTGCAGCAGGTCGAGGCGGCCATCGCCAAGCTGCTGCCGCAGCAGCCGCGCGTGGACATCCTGCGCACCAGCCTGGCCGACCGCGGCGCGCTGATCCAGGTGCGCGACCTGGACGAAGCCTGTTCCATCGCCAACGACATCGCCCCCGAGCACCTGGAAATCTCCACCGAGCAGCCCGAAACCTGGGCCGCCAAGATCCGCCACGCCGGCGCCATCTTCATGGGCCGCTACGCCTCCGAGGCCCTGGGCGACTACTGCGCCGGCCCCAACCACGTGCTGCCCACCTCGCGCACCGCGCGCTTCTCCTCGCCCCTGGGCGTGTACGACTTCCAGAAGCGCTCCAGCCTGATCCAGGTGTCGCACCAGGGCGCCCAGACCCTGGGCCGCATCGCCGTCGAACTGGCCCTGGGCGAAGGCCTTCCGGCCCACGCCGGCAGCGCCCGCTACCGTCTGGACTAGAATAGGCCTGCACGACCCGTGGGCGCCGAAACGCCCGTGCGTTCCGAACACACCGAGCATTTCGACATGCGCACCGCCGAAATCACCCGCAATACCAACGAAACGCGCATCCGCGTCGCGATCAACCTGGACGGCACCGGCAAGCAGAGCATCGCCACCGGCGTGCCCTTCCTCGACCACATGCTCGACCAGATCGCCCGCCACGGGCTGATCGACCTCGACATCAAGGCCGAGGGCGATCTGCACATCGACGACCACCACACCGTCGAAGACGTCGGCATCACGCTGGGCATGGCGGTGGCCAAGGCCGTCGGCAACAAGGCCGGCCTGCGCCGCTACGGCCACGCCTACGTGCCGCTGGACGAAGCCCTGTCGCGCGTGGTGATCGATTTCTCCGGCCGCCCCGGCCTGGTGTTCAACATCGACTTCACGCGCGCGCGCATCGGCAGCTTCGACGTCGACCTCACGCGCGAATTCTTCCAGGGCTTCGTCAACCACGCCCTGGTCACGCTGCACGTGGACAATCTGCGCGGCACCAATGCGCACCACCAGTGCGAAACCGTCTTCAAGGCCTTCGGCCGCGCCCTGCGCATGGCCGCCGAGGTCGACGCGCGCCAGAACGGCGCCATGCCTTCGACCAAGGGCGTCCTGTAAAAGAGAATCCTCGGCGCGCACTGCATCGAGCAGCCTGCGCCGCGTCCCCTACCGCTGCGATCACCTACCCACGAAACCCGTGAGCATCATCGCCATCGTCGATTACGGAATGGGCAATTTCCATTCCGTCGCGCGCGCCCTCGCGCACGCCGCCCCGGATGCCGACATCCGCATCTGCAATCAGCCCGGCCAGATCGCCGCGGCCGACCGCGTCGTCTTTCCCGGCCAGGGCGCCATGGCCGATTGCATGCGCACGCTGGACGAATCCGGCCTGCGCGAATCGGTGCTGCGCGCCGCGCGCGAGAAGCCCCTCCTGGGCGTATGCGTAGGCGAGCAGATGCTCTTTAGCCGCAGCGACGAAGGCGACACGCCCGGCCTGGACGTCTTCCCCGGCACGGTGCGCCGCTTCGCAGGCCCGCAGTTCGCCGAGCCCGTTGTGGGCGAAGGCGCGGCCTGCGCCACCGACGCGCAAGCCACGCCCATCATCGACAGCGATCGCGACGAACGCCTGAAAGTGCCGCACATGGGCTGGAACCGCGTGCGCCAGACGCGCCCGCATGCCCTCTGGGACGGCATCCCCGACAACACGTATTTCTACTTCGTGCACAGCTATTACGCCGCGCCCGCCGACCCCGCCTTGACCACGGGCATGAGCGACTACGGCCTCGCCTTTACCTGCGCGGTAGCGGCCGCTAACATTTTCGCAGTTCAGTTTCATCCGGAAAAGAGCGCCGAACACGGTTTGCGGCTCTATCGCAATTTTGTAGACTGGAACCCTTAACGTTCCACCTTCCAGGCTTGCCATGCGCATGGCAAGCCGTTTTCTTCCCCTTCGACACTCCAAGACGCACGTCAATCACCATGCTGCTGATCCCCGCCATCGACCTCAAAGATGGGCGCTGCGTGCGCCTGCGCCAGGGCGACCTGGACGATGCCACGGTGTTCTCCGAAGAACCCGCCGCCATGGCCAAACACTGGCTGGAACTGGGCGCGCGCCGCCTGCACCTGGTCGACCTGAACGGCGCCGTGGCCGGCAAGCCCGCCAACACCGCCGCCATCAAGGCCATCCTCGAAGCCGTGGACGATGAAATCCCGGTGCAGATCGGCGGCGGCATCCGCGATCTCGACACCATCGAGCACTATCTCGACGCCGGCATCTCCTACGTGATCATCGGCACCGCCGCGGTCAAGAACCCGGGCTTCCTGCACGACGCCTGCGGCGCCTTCCCCGGCAGCATCATCGTCGGCCTGGACGCGCGCGACGGCAAGGTGGCCACCGACGGCTGGAGCAAGCTCACCAAGCACGACGTGCTCGACCTGGGCAAGAAGTTCGAGGACTACGGCTGCGAAGCCATCATCTACACCGACATCGGCCGCGACGGCATGCTCTCGGGCGTGAACGTCGAAGCCACCGTGCGTCTGGCGCAGCACGTGCGCATTCCCGTGTTCGCTTCCGGCGGCATCGCCGGCATCGCCGACATCGAAGCCCTGTGCGCCGTCGAGGACGAAGGCATCGAAGGCGCCATCCTCGGCCGCAGCATCTACGAAGGCACGCTCGACTTCGAGGCCGCGCAGGCCCGGGCCGACGAACTCGCGCAATGAACAGCGCAACCGCCCCGGCCAACGCCAACGCGCTGACCCGTCGCATCATCCCCTGTCTGGATGTCACTGCGGGGCGCGTGGTCAAGGGCGTGAACTTCATCAACCTCACCGACGCCGGCGATCCGGTCGAGATCGCGCGCCGCTACGACGAGCAGGGCGCCGACGAGCTCACCTTTCTGGACATCACCGCCACCAGCGACGGCCGCGACCTGATCCTGCCCATCATCGAGCGGGTGGCCTCGCAGGTCTTCATTCCGCTCACGGTGGGCGGCGGCGTGCGCCAGGTGTCCGACATCCAGCGCCTGCTCAACGCCGGCGCGGACAAGATCAGCATCAACAGCGCCGCCGTGGCCAACCCCGAACTGGTGCGCGCCGCCAGCGACCACCACGGCTCGCAGTGCATCGTGGTGGCCATCGACGCGCGCCGGGTCGTCAACCCCAGCTCGGCCGAAGGCGAACCCGACCGCTGGGAGGTCTACACCCACGGCGGGCGCAAGGCCACGGGCCTGGACGCCATCGCCTGGGCGCGCCGCATGGCCGCCTACGGTGCGGGCGAGATCCTGCTCACCAGCATGGACCGCGACGGCACCAAGGCCGGTTTCGACCTGGCGCTCACGCGCGCGGTGTCCGACGCCGTGCCCGTGCCCGTGATCGCGTCCGGCGGCGTGGGCAATCTGCAGCACATGGCCGACGGCGTCACCCTGGGCCGCGCCAGCGCCGTGCTGGCGGCCAGCATCTTCCACTTCGGCCAGCATTCCGTGCGCGAGTGCAAGGCGTACATGGCCGAGCGCGGCATCCCCGTGCGGCTCTAGACCCCGCCCAACGAGACTCTCATGTGCGATACCCACGGCAAGGCCCCCGCATCCGCTGACGCCGACCAGCCCGCCTGGCTGGCCGAGGTCGCCTTCGACGAGCAGGGCCTCGTCCCCGCCATCGCCCAGGACGTCGCCACCGGCCAGGTGCTGATGGTGGCCTGGATGAATCGCGAAGCCCTGTACGAGACCGCCGCCACCGGCCACGCCGTGTACTGGTCGCGCTCGCGCAGGCGCCTGTGGCGCAAGGGCGAGGAATCGGGCCACGTGCAGCAGGTGCACGAGCTGCGCCTGGATTGCGACGGCGACGTCATCCTGCTCAAAGTCGAGCAGGTCGGCGGCATCGCCTGCCACACGGGCCGCGCCAGCTGCTTCTACCGCCGCCTGGACGGCACGGCCGACCAGGCCACCTGGATCACCGTCGATCCGGTGCTCAAAGACCCCGAACTGATCTACAAATGAACGCTTCTGCATCCACCGGCGACCTGCTGGCCCGCCTGGCCGATACCCTGGCCACGCGCCGCCCCGACCAGGGCGGCGATCCGGCGACTTCCTATGCGGCCAAGCTCCTGTCCAGGGGCCCCGACGCCTTTTTGAAGAAGATCGGCGAAGAAGCCACCGAACTCGTCATGGCCGCCAAGGACGGGCAACCCGACCGCATCGTGTCGGAAACCGCCGACCTGTGGTTCCATTGCCTGGTCGCGCTCACGCACTACAATTTGCGCCCCGAAGACGTCCTGGCCGAACTGGCCCGCCGCGAGGGTCTTTCCGGACTTGAAGAAAAAGCCCGCCGTCCCGCCCAATGATGAGGCACCCATGAGCGAAAACTGTATCTTCTGCAAAATCGCCAAAGGCGAAATTCCGTCCAAGAAGGTCTACGAAGACGAGGAATTCTTCGCCTTCCACGACATCAATCCCGCCGCGCCGGTGCATCTGCTGGTGATCCCGCGCAAGCACATTGTTTCATTGGAAGACGTTACCGCCGCCGATGCGGGCTGGTTGGGTAGAATGGTGGCATTGGTCCCACGGCTGGCCGCCGAAAACGGCTGCCGCCCTGGGCCCGAAGGCGGGTTCCGCCTGGTTGCCAACGCCGGCAAGGACGGCGGCCAGGAAGTAGCCCATCTGCATTTCCATATACTCGGCGGCCCGCGCCCATGGCAGGCGCGCTTGGCAACGCTGGCATCATAAAGGAGCCTCAAATGGGCAGCTTCAGCATTTGGCATTGGATGATCGTTCTGGTCATCGTGGCTTTGATCTTCGGCACGAAGAAACTGCGCAACGTCGGCTCCGACCTCGGCGTCGCCGTCAAAGGCTTCAAAGAAGGCATGAAGGACGGCGCGGCGGAACAGCCTTCGCAGGTCACGCAAAAGAGCGTCACCGGCGAAACCATCGACGTCCAGGCCAAAGAGAAAAACCAGGTCTGATGTTCGACTTCAGTTTTGCCGAACTGGCGACCATCGGCGTAGTCGCGCTGGTGGTCATCGGTCCCGAGCGCCTGCCCAAGGTGGCCCGCACTGTCGGCCACCTGATGGGCCGCGCGCAGCGTTACGTCAGCGACGTCAAGGCCGACATCCAGCGCGAGGTCGAACTCGAAGAGTTCCGCAAGCTCAAGCAAGGCATGGATGACGCCGCGGGCGAACTGCGCACCTCGCTGCAGGAAACGCAAAACACCATCCACACCGCCGGGCAGACTTTGCAGACCCAGCTCGACGACGCCATGGCCGAGACCAAGAAGCGCATCGTCGACCCCAACGCCGCCTTGGCGGCCGAGCCCGCAACGCCCGAATCCGTAGCAACACCCGAGATCGCCGCGCCTGCGCAAGCCGCGCAGGAAACGGCGCCCGCCGAGACCGAGCCGGCAATCCAGATTCCGGCTCCAGCAGTCTCCACCCAGGCCCACTCGGCTCAGGCCGAGCTGCCGTTGGCCGATCCCGCGCTCACGGCAGCCGCGCGATCCGAGCCGCCGGCCAAGCCGCCCGTCAACGTCACCACGGGTACGCCCACGTGAGCAACACCGCAGTCCCCGAAGAAGAGCCGCAGAAAGAAGAAAGCTTCATCTCCCACCTCATCGAGCTGCGCTCGCGCCTGATCAAGGCCGGCATGGTCGTGGTGGCGGTGTTCGTGGTGCTCTGCCTCTATCCCGGCGCTTCGTACATCTACGATCTGCTGGCCAAGCCCATGCTCAATGCGCTGCCGCAAGGCACGCACATGATCGCCACCGGCGTCATCACTCCCTTCATGGTGCCGATCAAAGTCACCATGATGGCCGCGCTCGTGATCGCGCTGCCCGTCGTGCTCTACCAGGCCTGGGCCTTCGTCGCCCCCGGCCTGTACCGCCACGAAAAGCGCCTGGCGCTGCCGCTCATCATCTCCAGCACCCTGCTCTTCATTCTGGGCATGGCGTTCTGCTATTTCTTCGTCTTTCGCACGGTCTTTCACTTCATCGCCAATTTCGCCCCGCAGTCGATCACGCCGGCGCCGGACATAGAGGCCTATCTCAGCTTCGTCATGACGATGTTCCTGGCCTTCGGCGTCACCTTCGAGGTGCCGGTCGTGGTGGTGCTGCTGGTCAAGACGGGCATCGTGCAGCTCGAAAAACTGCGCAGCATGCGCGGCTACATGGTCGTGGCCGCCTTCGTCATCGCCGCCGTGGTCACGCCGCCCGACATGCTCAGCATGTGCATGCTGGCCGTGCCGCTGTGCCTGCTCTTCGAGCTGGGCCTGCTGGCTGCCCGCTTCGTGCAGCCCAGGGAGCGCGCGCAAGAGCCTTCCTCCGACATCGTCAAGCACGACTGAACGCGCGGGTGCGCAATGAGCGCAGCCGCTGCTCGAGGCCCAAGCGCTATTTCTTCTGGCCCGCGCGGATCATCTTGCCCATGACCTGCCGCGCCGCCGCGATGGGTATGGCAAAGCCTATGCCCATCGAGCCGCCCGTATCCGAATAGATGGCGGTGTTGATCCCCACCAGCTGACCGTGCGTATCGATCAGCGCGCCGCCTGAATTGCCCGGATTGATGGCCGCGTCGGTCTGGATGAAATTCTCGAACGTGTTGGTGCCCAGCCCGTTGCGGCCCAGGGCCGAGACGATGCCTTGCGTCGTGGTCAGCCCCACGCCGAACGGATCGCCGATGGCCAGCACCACGTCGCCCACGCGCAGGGAATTGTCGGGCGCCAGCGCCGCCACCGGCAGGCGGCTCGGATTGCCATCCAGCTTGAGCAGGGCCAGGTCGGTGTCCGGATCCGAACCCACCACTTTCGCCGCCGTCTTGCGGCCGTCGCTCAGCGCGACCTCGATGGCGTCGGCCGCCTCGACCACGTGGTAGTTGGTCAGCACGTAGCCGTCCTTGCTCATGATCACGCCCGAGCCCAGGCTGGACGAGGACCGGCGCCGGCTCATGCCCGGCACCTGATCCAGAAGACGCTGCAGCATGGGATCGTCGGGCAAGGGCACCAGCGGCACGTCCACGTGCTTGGTGGTGTACACATTGAGCACCCACGGCATCGCGCGCGCCGCGGCGTCGGCATACGACACCACGCCGCCGCGCCGCGCCATCTCGGGCTCGCGGCGCGGAGCCGGGCTGCCCGGATTGGCCGGACTGGACGACGGCGGCGGCGGCCCGATGCCGGCCTGCGGCGGCGCGGGCCGATACGGTCCGGCCAGCCGCAGCCAATCCGGCCGCAGCGTGGTGACGACGAATAAAATGGCCAGACAAATCGTGACGGCCTGCGCGAATATCAGCCAAAGGCGACGCATGATCCCTTGGAACACCTCAACGATGAAAACGATCGCTACCCGCGAACTGGCCGCCTGGCTGGACGACACCCTGCAAGCCGCGCGTTTCAAGGACTACTGCCCCAACGGCCTTCAGGTCGAAGGACGCGAGCAAATAGGCTCCATTATCGCCGGGGTTACGGCCAGCGAGGCGCTGCTGCGCGCCGCCGTCGAGCGCCGTGCCGACGCCGTGCTGGTGCACCACGGCTGGTTCTGGAAAAACGAAGACCCCCGCGTGCGCGGCCCCCGCCGCACCCGGCTGGCGCTGACCCTGGCCCACGACCTCAACCTCTTCGCCTACCACCTGCCGCTGGACGCCCATCCGCAACTGGGCAACAACGCCCAGCTCGCCCGCATCCTGGGCCTGGCGCCCGAAACCGGCGCGGACGGCCTGCCCCGCACCTGCGGCCCCGACAACCTCATCTGGCTGGGCGCCGCCCCCGGGCTGGCCACCCTGGGCGAACTCGCCGAGCGCGTGGCGCAGCGCCTGAACCGCACGCCCCTGACGATAGGCGACCCCGCCAAGCCCATCCGCCGCGTCGCCTGGTGCACCGGCGCAGCCCAGGGCTTCCTGGACGGCGCCATCGAAGCCGGCGCCGACGCCTACATCACGGGCGAAGCATCGGAACCCACCGTGCACCTGGCGCGCGAAACCGACACCGGCTTCATCTGCGCCGGCCACCACGCCACCGAGCGCTACGGCGTGCAAGCCCTGGGCGCGGCGATCGCGCAGCAGTTCGGCATCAAGGTCGAGTTCGTCGACATCGACAATCCGGTGTGACCAATTATTGCGCTTGGGTCCGTTTGATTTTCTTTGATCTCGGCGTCATCAATTCAGACTTGTTCACGGGTAGTATAGGCATTCGGTTTAAACAGCCGACTCACCTACACATGGGGAAATCGACATGAAGAAACTGCTCGTTGCGATCATTGGCTCGATGTTTGTTCTATCCGCTTATGCCCAGACTCCGGCTTCCGTGTCCAGCACCTGCGCGGCCAAGGCCGTCGACAAAAACGGCAAAATGCTTTCAGGCGCCGCCAAGACTTCGTTCATGAAGAAGTGCGAGAAGAGCGCTTGCGAAGCGCAAGCCATGAGCAAGGACGGCAAGCCGCTCTCCGGCGCCGCGAAAAACTCGTCGATCAAAAAGTGCATGGCTTCGTGAAGCTCGCAGCCAACAAAAAAGCCGCCAACAGGGCGGCTTTTTTGTTTCGGCGCGATTGATGCTTGCGCGCCGGCTTCGATGCGTCAGGCAATGCCTGCCGCATGCGCCTGCTCGTCCGCATGGTACGAAGACCGCACCATCGCGCCCACCGCCGCGTGCGTGAACCCCATCTCGTAAGCTTCGCGCTCGAACATCGCGAAGGTGTCGGGGTGCACATAGCGCTGCACCGGCAGGTGATATTCGGAAGGCTGCAGATACTGCCCGATGGTGATCATGTCCACGTTGTGCGCGCGCATGTCGCGCATCACCTGCAGGATCTCCTCGTCCGTCTCGCCCAGGCCCAGCATCAGGCCGGACTTGGTGGGCACGTCGGGATGCAGCGCCTTGAACTCGGCCAGCAGCTTGAGCGAGTGCGCGTAATCGGCGCCGGGGCGGGCCTTCTTGTACAGACGCGGCACGGTTTCCAGGTTGTGGTTCATCACATCCGGCGGGCCGGCGTTCAGGATGGCCAGGGCGCGATCCAGGCGGCCGCGGAAGTCCGGCACCAGGATCTCGATGCGCGTGTTGGGCGACAGCTCGCGCGTGCGGGCGATGCAATCGACGAAGTGAGCCGCGCCGCCGTCCTTCTGGTCGTCGCGGTCCACCGACGTGATCACCACGTAGTTGAGCTTGAGCGCGGCGATGGTGCGCGCCAGATTGATCGGCTCGTCCTTGTCCAGCGGGTCGGGATAGCCGTGGCCCACGTCGCAGAACGGGCAGCGCCGCGTGCACTTGTCCCCCATGATCATGAAGGTGGCCGTGCCCTTGCCGAAGCATTCGCCGATGTTCGGGCAGGAGGCTTCCTCGCACACCGTGTGCAGGTTGTGCTCGCGCAGAATGCGCTTGATCTCGAAGAAACGCGAACCGGTCGTCGCCGCCTTCACGCGAATCCATTCCGGTTTCTTCAATCGCTCGGCCGGTTTCTCGACCTGGATGGGAATGGTCTTGACCTTGAACTTGTTCTTTTGCTTCTGATGCGGATCAGCAGCTTGAGTCGCGGTGAGGGATTCGGGTGCAGAAGTCATTGCGGGGTTCCGTTCGTTCGGACCTCATTCTACTGCCACCCGGCCAGGGTTTACCTGGACGACCCCGCGGCGGACAGGGTTCGCGCCAGGGCCTGGGCCAGCCGCTCGCCCGCTTCCCCCATGCCGATGCGGCAGCCGCACGAGGCCAGGTCCACCGTGCGCAAACCCTCGTAGCCGCAGGGGTTTATCCAGGTGAAGGGGGTCAAGTCCATGTCCACGTTGAGCGCCACGCCGTGATACGTGCGGCCGTTGCGCACCTTGATGCCCAGCGCGGAGATCTTGGCCAATTCCGTCGGCCCCGCGTCCGCGGCAGTCTTGCCCGTGCGCGGCCAGGGCACGTAGACGCCCGGCGCGCCGGGCTTCAAGCAGGCATCGGCAATGCCCAGCTCGCGCAGCAGGTCGATCACGGCCTGCTCCACGCGGCGCACGTATTCCTTGACGAAGTAGCCGGCCCGCTGCAGATCCAGCAGCACGTAGGCCACGACCTGCCCGGGGCCGTGATAGGTGACCTGGCCGCCGCGGTCGGTCCGGACCACCTCGATGTCGTGCGCGGCCAGGATGTGCTCGGGCTTGCCCGCCAGGCCCAGGGTGAAGACGGGCGGATGCTCGACCAGCCAGATCTCGTCGGGCGTATCGGCCGTGCGCGCCTCGGTGAAAGCGCGCATGGCCTCCCAGGTCTCCCGGTAGGACGCCGGGGACGGCAGAACGCGGACTTGCGTCACAACACGGCGTACATAGGAAAAGCGGGCGCCCCTGGCTTACTTCTTGAGCAAGTCGCGGATCTCGCGCAGCAGGGCCACGTCTTCGGGCGTGACGGGGGCCGGCGCGGGCGCCTCGTCTTTCGTGCGGGCCATATTGACGCCCTTGATCATCCAGAAAATCACCAGGGCCAGCAGGATGAAGTTGATGATGATGGTCGCGAAATTGCCCCAGGCCAGCACGTTGGCGCCCGCCTTGGTCAGATCGGCATAGGTCATCGGGCCGGCATAGCCCTTGGGCATGGCAAGCACGATGAACTTGTTGGTGAAATCCATCGAGCCCCCCAGCACGAAATTGATGATGGGCATGATGATGTCTTTGACCAGCGAATCGACGATCTTGCCGAAAGCCGCGCCGATGATCACGCCGACGGCCAGGTCGATGACGCTGCCTTTGACGGCAAAAGCACGAAATTCCTTGAGAAAGCTCATTTTTCTACCCCTCGGGTCCAGGCCCAGGTTTCGGTTTGACGAGTCGGCTCCAGCGAGACCGATGGCTATGATACGCAGCCGTGATGCCGCTGTTGTTACAAATCGCCACCAGCCTTGCGCGACGCGGCTTTGCGGCCGGCGGGAACGCGTGTTTCGAAAAAAAGCTACACTATCTTCATAATCGGCCACGCGCCAGTGTCCCCAATTTTAGCGCGGACGCTGAGCTTTGCTCTTAAATACAAGGACTTACCCGCCATGATGGTGCTCTACTCCGGCACGACCTGCCCCTTTTCGCAACGCTGCCGCTTTGTGCTGTTCGAGAAAGGCATGGACTTCGAAATCCGGGACATCGACCTGTACAACAAGCCCGAAGACATCTCGGTCATGAACCCCTACGGCCAGGTGCCCATCCTGGTCGAGCGCGACCTGGTGCTGTACGAGTCCAACATCATCAACGAGTATATCGACGAGCGCTTCCCCCATCCGCAGCTGATGCCGGCCGACCCGGTCATGCGCGCGCGCACCCGCCTCTTCCTCTACAACTTCGAGAAAGAGCTGTTCGTGCACGTGTCCACCCTGGAAGACCGCAGCGCCAAGCCCGACGACAAGAAGATGAACCTGGCCCGCCAGGCCATCCGCGACCGCCTGGCCCAGCTCGCCCCCATTCTCATCAAGAACAAGTACATGCTGGGCGAAGAGTTCTCCATGCTCGACGTGGCCGTGGCCCCGCTGCTGTGGCGCCTGGATCACTACGGCATCGAACTGCCCAAGAACGCCGCCCCGATCCAGAAGTACGCCGAGCGCATCTTCTCGCGCCCGGCCTACATCGAGGCGCTCACGCCGTCCGAAAAGGTCATGCGCCGCTAATCGGCATACGGACTGCACACGCCATGGGCGAGACCTCGACCAAACCCTACATGATTCGCGCGCTGCACGAATGGTGCACCGACAACGGCTACACGCCCTACGTCACGGTGCACGTCGACGCGCACACCCTCGTGCCGCCGGCCCACGTGCGCGACGGGCAGATCACCCTGAACGTCGGCACGCTGGCCACGAACAACCTGGTGCTGGGCAACGAATTCATCGAATTCCGAGCCCGTTTCGGCGGCATCACCGAGAACGTCTCGGTACCGATCGGCGCCGTCAGCGCCATCTATGCGCGCGAGACCGGCACCGGCATGGGTTTCGAGGTGCAGCCCTACGAGCCCGGCGAGCGCCCCGCGTCCGAGCCGGTTGTGGAACCCGTCGCATCGCCGTCCGACGCCATGGCGCCGACGGACGGCGACGACACCCCCAAGCGGCCGCGCCTGACCATCGTCAAATGAGGCCGTTGCCGTAGCGGCCTCACCGTGCGCGGCACTGTCCGCGCGCTTGGCGTCTAATACAATCCCTGCCTCGCGCCATTCGCCGCGCGGGCCCATGCCGGTGTAGCTCAGTTGGTAGAGCAGCTCACTTGTAATGAGAAGGTCGAGGGTTCGATTCCTTTCACCGGCACCAGTTACCCATGCCACGACATGCCATAGCGTGACATAAGTCTCTGAAAAATAGGGATTTCCTGGCAAATTCGTGCGCCACTCCATGCCATAGAGCGCATTGCCATGTACCGCCAAAGCGCGGTATTGTTGGCGGTATGTCGGCAAATCCCCATTGCCGGCGGGAAAAATACCGTCAGAGGCTCGCATGTCCCTTACCGATACCGCCGCGCGGCAGGCCAAGGCCGCCGAGAAGCCCTATAAGCTGGCAGACGGAGGTGGCCTGTACCTGCTGGTGAGCCAGACCGGAAAATACTGGCGCTGGGACTATCGGCACCTAGGCAAGCGCAAGACGCTGGCCTTGGGCGTTTACCCGGACGTGTCGCTGGCCAAGGCCCGAGATCGACACAGGGACGCGCGCAAACTCCTAGCCGAGGGTGTAGACCCAGGCGAAGCCAAGAAAGCCGACAAGCGGGCCGCAAAGCTGGCTGCGGCCAATTCCTTCGAAGCCGTCGCTCGTGCCTGGATGGCCGAGCACCGCCCCCAGATCTCGGACAGCACCCACGCACATGCCCAGGCCTGGATGGAGAACGACGTTTTCCCCTGGTTGGGCCGGCGCCCCATTTCCGAGATCGAGGCCCCCGAAATCCTGGCCGTGCTCAAGCGCATTGACGGCCGCGGGGCGCGCCATACCGCCCACAAGGTCCGCAGCAAGATCGGCCAGGTGTTCCGCTATGGCATCAAGGAGGGGTACTGCAAGCGCGATCCAGCTCGCGACCTGATCGGCGCAATCCCTCAGCCTCAAGTCACACACATGGCCTCGATCACCGAGCCGGCCAGGGTAGGCGAGATGCTGCGCGCCTTCGACGCCTTCACCGGCACCTACCCGGTAGCCTGCGCGTTGAAGCTCGCCCCCATGCTGTTTGTGCGGCCCGGAGAGCTACGCGCCGCCGAATGGGCGAACATCGATCTGGACAAAGGCGAATGGCGCTACCTGGTGACCAAGACCAATACCCCGCATCTTGTCCCGCTGGCGCGCCAGGCCGTAGCGATCCTGCGCGACCTACGCGCTTTGACCGGGGGAGGGCGCTACGTGTTTCCTGGGGCGCGCAGCCACGAACGCCCGATGAGCGAGGCCGCGATCAATGCCGCCCTGCGCCGCCTGGGCTACGACACGAAAACCGAGATCACCGGCCACGGCTTCCGAGCCATGGCGCGCACCATCTTGCACGAAGAGCTGGGTCAAAAGCCCGAGGTCATTGAGCACCAGCTTGCCCATGCTGTGCCGGACATGCTGGGCGGAGCCTACAACCGCACCAAGTTCATCAAGGAGCGCCAGCAGATGATGCAGGTATGGGCCGACTATTTAGACGCGCTACGCGTCGGCGGCAACGTGATTCCGCTGACGCGCGCAAGCTGACAGAGCGCCGCCGTTGCCTGACGGTTTCAGGCGAAGCGGCGGCCAGGGTGTTGGAGCACCATGGCCGCCTGACCACAACACGACCTATTTGGGAGGTCCATACCATGGCTAACACCAATTCTACAGAGGGCATTGTCATTGCCCTGCCAACAGCTGCTAGCGTGGCCGATCTGATCAGGAAGGGGATGGACCATGAGTAAATCCCGGCACTCTGCCGTCATCCTGAAGCTTCCCCGAGCTACTAGTGCCAAGATTAAGAACCTGAACGTGGACTCTATCGCAGATAGAGTTTTAACCATCGATGCAGCGCGCAAGAAGATCATCGACGAGCATGAGGCCGAACGCCAAGCGACCGAGAGCGCGCGCCGTGTAGACGAAATCAGGGAAGAAATGGCCTTTCTATGTGGGCAGTTGGCACAGAGGCTTGGACTGAGCAGTAGTTGGGCTCATGCCGTCATCGACTTTGCCGTATCTCAAGGGGCAAATCATGACTAAGAAAGCAAAGAACCATCTCAGCTCAGAGCAGAATCTGAGAACCGGCATTGCTCTGAACGCCTCGTATGAAATCTCGGTAATCGTGGGGATGCTTCAACGCGAGCATGAACGCGACTCGTCAGAACTCGACATCCTGCTCACTTCCATGCTCAGGCGTATTGATCGTCGTTATGTCCGCGACTGGGGCCGGCGACCGGAATATAGAGGACCTGCGCCAGGTGGTGTACGGCTGAGCAAAAGAAAGTCGACCACTCATTTAACGAGTGGCCGAAAAGAATCACTCACATGATCGCCATCGACACTCAGAAGCTCGACGCTCTCGTAATGGAGAGAACCATCGAGGATCTCATAAAACACGCGCAGGATGGAGATGCTCATGCCGCGCGGCTTTTAATCTCGCAATTGCCGCGAATTCTGTCGACCCATAACGTCGACTCCATCACCGGACAAGCTGCCCCCGTTCCAAACTGCGTCAGAGATTACCTCTCAAATGCCTTCGCCAGAATGATCGGCAGCGAGCAAGTGAAAAGCACTGATGTCGCCCTAGGACTAAAACCCAAGCGCGGCGCCCCACGACTTCCTTTTCAAGCTAAATGGCTAGGTGGCTATCTGGTGATGCAAGGAGTAGTGGAAGGAGGACTAACGGTAGAGGAATCTGCGGCAGGAGCTGCCGATCTCATCAACGGAAAAATGGAGCGCGGCGAGCTCACGGGATTGTGGGCAGTCTGGGATAAAAAGCACGAATATCAATCCTTCATAAACTGGTACTACGATGTGAAGGACGAGCTGGAGAAGCTGTACACAGAGGCTTCGGCCACAGACTAAAAAAGAATCGAGGGAACATGAAATCAAAAATCTTCGATGCTGTTGCCTACATATTTTTTAATCGCAACAGATCATTGATCTTTTGCGTCGTATTCACGACCGCATCCATTCTGGGTGAACTTCACTTTCGAATTATTGGGCTCTTCTCATGTTCTGGCGCGGTTATTTCGCTTGCCGGCCTCTTCCTCAACATCAAGCACTCATTGAATTTTCACCTCAAAATTCCGAAGGTATCTCTCGTTCACAAACTACGAGGCGCGGGGGGATTCGGAGCGAATGTCACCCCAGAGATGGAGCGGTGGGCCGATAACATCATCATGGATGAAATCTTCGGCGTTGCGTTCATGATAGTGGGCACACTGGTATGGGCGTATGGCTCGTACCTCATGCCTATACGCTAATCTGATGATGCTCTTCGCTATCGAACCTCGCCAATTGGATCGATTATGAATATCACCAAGGCTTTGAACATCGTAAGTGCGGCCGCCGGCTTTATTGGAACGCTCTTGATGTGCAAGGGGACATTTGGATTCGTTGTGGCTGGTGCCTATATGGATGTCGCTGGCGATGCAGCAACAAGAAAGGCCAATGACCGTCGGGCGTGTCTTCAGAGATGGGGTTTGGCGCTTCTTACCGTCAGCTTCTTGCTTCAGGGGATTGCCCAGTTCACGCCAGAATAAAGACAAGCACGCAGCAGCATTGAGAGACTTGCGCCTAAATTTACCCACCAAGAGACAACAATGAATCCAATCTATGATCGAAACGGCCTAGTAGTGGCTTGGCTCGATGGTGATGATATTTATCAACTCAATGGCACACATGCAGCAATAATTCAAGATGGCGACGTATATGGCCATCGAGGTCAACACCTCGGAATACTCGATAACGGAATATTCCGATGCCATCGCGGTGGTGCCGTCGCATTCATCGAAGGTGCTACTGATGGCCCGCTGCTGCCGTTGCCGTCCATCCCACCGATTCCGCCGATTCCATCTATCCCCCCCATCCCAGCGATCCCATCTATTCCTCCAATCCCCGCAATTCCCTCACTAGGCTGGTCATCAACGTCTTGGGAGCAGTACATCTCAGCGTGACAATTGCACGCGTAGGTTGGAAACTGTCATCCGGCAGGACAGTGAAGGGCGATACAGCTTGAACGACCTGCATCGCGCGGCGGGCGCCGCCAAAAAGCACCAGCCTTCGGATTTTCTTCGGTCGGGCCAGACTCAAGAGCTGATCGCTGAAATTAACTCCGGGGATTCCCGGAATTACGCGGTAGCCCGTAAGTCCGGGCGTGGAGGCGGGACATTTGCTTGCAAGGAACTGGTCTACGCCTACGCCATGTGGATCAGTGCTGCGCCGGCGCCATATTGGCGGGCAGATAGAGGGTAGGCGGCCGCGGTGCTCTGCTGAGCCGCACCGGCCGGCCGTCGCGGGAAGAGAAGCGCTCCGCCAAATTTGGAGTAATTCGATGTTTGAGGTCCCAAGCTTGATCGGTGGTTTCTTTGCTGATGTTTTGACGGCCGCACATAACCCTTTAGCGGCGGCTGGAGGAGCGGCACTTAGCGCAGCGCTATCCGAGGTAATGAATAGATGGAAGGAAAACGCCAGAGAAACTCTTCTGGATGAGCTACGCCATGGCGAAGGACTACCCCCGATTGAGGATATCGACGAATCAGTGGCTATCTTGTATCGATACTGGCGAGCAGCCCAAGAGGGCACAGCTCGTTTGAATCTGCGCTTGCTCGCAGCGGTCTACGCAGGACAAGTGCGGGAGAGAGCTATTGTGGCAGACGAGTTCCTCTCCTATGCTGACATATTGGCGTCATTGCGGTCTGAGGAGATCACATTACTGGGCACATTCTTACGGCACTCAACAAATGCCGATGGATCACCGGCGTTCGGGGATGCTCCAATAAAGCAAACGAGAGAAGAACTAGTGCCCCAGGTATTCGCCGATCATGGTGATTTCAACGCTACCTTAGGGGTGCTGCTGCGCACAGGATTTTTATCTGCAAATACGTCAGGGGCACCAATCGGCGGCGGCCCGAGTATGGTTTATCAAGTCACAAGCCGCCTTCGCAAGTTGAACAACCTGGCTGACATAGAAGGAGTCATCGTGCGAGATCGCTCTTCAAAAAAGAGCCCTTTCTTGGAGAAGAAAATGGTTCAACCAAATAGGCAAGCCGTTGAGCAGCAGCGCCATATAACTGTTCAATTGGGTGGCAAAAATTCCGCTGCCATTTTCATAGATCCGCCCGCCTCCGCAAGCATTCACTCGACGGTCGATTTGACGCCGCTCTTGAAGGGTGGATTGGACGAGGGGGAGGCATTGGATTACGTGCTTGATGTGGTCAGAAAATCGCTTCGAGGCACAACTCTGGCACAACTCTAACCTTCATTGATTGCCCGAGCAGCCATGAAACTATCGCTGAGAAACCGCATAAACAAACGATTTACGATTTCTGCCCTTCCGAGATACCGTCAAAAATACCGCCAGCGTTACGCTTCTGCACTGAATTTTCTGGATCAATGACGATGATTTTCGAGACCCCCGAATCGGGGGTCTCGGGAAGAGGCACGCTCCGCCAAAAGAAGCCCCGCCGGTACATCTGGGGCGCATCCCGTTGGGGAAGTTGGCCGGCCAGCCCTCGGCGGGGCGCACTCAGCATAGCGCGGATCTAGGGCGGCAGCCTATAGGTTCTTGGGTACCACCACCACGCTCGCATCAGGCGTCACAGCACGGTCCACAAAGCCTTTTATCACCGTGGCATCAACGGCCAGGCACGTCGCCTCTGTGTAGTAGTCGTTCCCGCGGGTGTCACCCCAATGCTCGGCGAGCATGACGTAGTAGTAGCCGTCACTGTCGAGCCGGTTCTGCATGGACGACTCAATCTGATTACCCTGTTGTGATATCGCGAGCGGCCTTTCCCATTGCTGCACGCTGGCGTTATCGATCTTCATCAGCGTGCCAATTTTGATGCTCGGGTTGAGCAGCATTCGAACCTTGATGCCGTTGGAAGTCTGCTCGGGCAGTCCGATCATGCCGGTAGCTGACGTGATGACTGGGATGGTCCCGGGCATGTATGACGTCTCGGGGTACATGACCAGTTTTCCGTCCTGGATGCTCCATACGCTCTGCGTGGTGCGCGCAACTCCGTGCATGATGTCGCGGGCCAGGCCGAAGTGAGTTGCTCCTCGAGGTGAAGGATTGCTTGGGAGATCAGCGATATAGCCCGCTGTCACCCCATAGGGCTCCATCGCCTTGAGGCACATATTCACCTTGTCACGCATCGTGTGGCCAGCCGCCAGCGTGGTGTTCACGAAAGCCCAGTTGTAGGCTTTGTCGCCGTCGGCCGCCGTAATGTCCAGGTAGGTGTCAGTCTGATTTTCACGCCCGCGCCTGGCCTGGATCAGCGTGCCGTCGAAGATGATCCCGTAATTCCCCTCGTAGCCTGCCTGCAGCACCACGCGCGTGAATTCCTTCTGCACCTGCTTGGCTGTAGCGTCGGCTAGGTTGTAGATTCGAACGCGCAAGCTGTTCGGGGTCTGGATGTCCCCACGCTGCACATGGAAGGTAAAGCGGAACTGCGAGAAGTCCAGCGCGGCCGATCCGCTGTTTCCGATGATGAGCGAGACCTTGCGCAGCCATTGCAGCGTGCCGGCGCCCCCGGCGGGGGCGGCCTGGATGAGATTGGATGCCATGGACGCCTCCTTAGTAGGTCTCTTCGAGGTACAGCGCCACCTCGATGAACTGCAGGGCGGTTATGCCGATGACATCGAGCTCGGCGTTCGGTAGCGCTTTGAGCACGGCCTGGTCTTCGGGTGTAGGGGCGCCACCCTTGATGCGCTGGACCATTTGGGCGAGCGGCGCCGCTTGGCGAGCGTTGAGAGGGAGCGATTCATTTAAGGCATTGAGGCAGGCCGCGATGGGCCGCTGAAGCTTCTCATCCCGGAATTTGTCTTTGATGCTGGTTTCCAGCGCGGTGAGACGATCAATGATGGATTTCTTCATTCGTATTCCTTTGCGCCTGGGCGCCTTAATGAACTGTGATCGAGCACCACAGCTCGCAAATCCGAACGACTAGCTGAGCGGCATCCCTCGGGAAGAGCTGCGGGTCCAGAGCCATCAACGCATCGCGGGGAATGGTGTCCAGAACGGCATCGTCCTCGTCCGTGGTCATTTCTTTGACAATTCGCTGCCAGAGCCCATCGAGCTCTTCGGCAGTTGTCACGGCCGTCAGTAGTGCGTCGAGGCAGCGCGCCAAGTTGGCGTCATAGAAGGCGACGATTGCCACGCCGGGAGACCTCCTCTTCTCCAGCTTGGCGAGTCGGTTAGCGAGGCCCATTTGCGCCCTCCAGTGCCGCGAGGCGTTTTTCCAGCTCGTCGATTTCGGCCACGCGGGCGAGCTGCCCGATGGCGGCCACCAGTTGCGCCCCCTGATCCGGAGGCAGGCTGCCGGCGGCGACGGCCGCCAGCACTGCGCGACCCTGCTCGGTCAGCGTGCCATCGGGTAGCGTCATCTGCGTGGCTTGGTCCACGGCGCGCAGCGGCGGCACGACACGCGCAAGCAGCAGCTCGGCCGCGTTGATGTTGCCCATCATGGCCGTCTTCACCAGGCGATCGACGATGCCGGGGATGTGCTTGGCAATGGCGGCGCGCAGCTCCGTCGCCGTGTTCTTGGTACCGCGCGGGCGCCCTTTCGGGTTTCCGGACTGGCCGCGTTTGAATGTCATGCTTGTAAATCTCCTGCAAAGATCAGGGGTATCAAGTGACGATGCGCCGGGGGTGGGACGCTGCAACGTCCGCCCCCGGTGATGCATCGGCTGTGGCCTGCCAAGGCCCCGAAGGGCAAGGAGAGCGGCATCCACAGCTGCTGGGGTTTTTCTTGGCGCGGCACTAGCCAGCTAATCCGCTCCGAGTGGGGAGCACTACTAGACCCCTCGGGATCACCACGTGCCTACTGGCCGTTTTCGGCCCAGAAGGCGCGGTGGATTTCGTTGATGTCGGCGAAGCTGCTGGGCTTCTCTGCAGTGCGCGGCTGGACCTGCACATTGGGCTTCGTACTGACCGGGCTGGCCAGCTGGGGAAAAGAGACGCCCAGCGAGTCGTACATGCGGATGCGGATCGTGCGCTGCTTCATGCGGCCACCTTGGAGGGTTGGTTGTCGAATTGCGCGTCGGCGTCCTGCGTCAGCCTGGCCTTCCAGTTCGCGATCTGCGGACCCTGCCGCAGCAGTACATCTCCCGGGCCGCGGACAAGTTCGAGCTGCTGCAAGCTGAGCGGGAATCCCACATGCTCGGCGGACCCCAGGAAAGCGCGCAGCTCGTTGGCGCGGGTCCAGAGCGTCGCGAGCTCCTGGGCCACTTCGGCCAGGTGCTGCTTGATGACTATGGCGGCGGCTGTCTCCACATCGCTCTCGGCCGTGGCCAGGGCGCGGCGCGCGGCCTGCAGTTCCGCGTCGAGTTTGCGCTGGGCGATCTCGGCCGCCGCGTGCTGCGTTTCGGCATCGAGGAGCGCCGCGCGCTGCGCCCCCAGGTTCGGTTGAGCAGGTTCTGGCTCGCCTCCGGCCTTGAAGTGCGCGGCCAGTGCCGTGGCCGCCGCATCGATTTCGGCCTGGTCGATTCCCCTCAGGCGCTCGAGCTCGGCGCCGCAGATCCTCACGCGCTCGGCTGCCTTGGCTGCGGCCTCTTGCGCTGCCGCGACGACCTCCCGCATGCCGTCGCGGTGTCCGATGCGCGCCTGCAAGTTCTCGCGCTCTTGGCCGGGCTCGACAGCCTGCGCCGCCTCGGCCACGGTCGCCGCGTGGCGGGAGCGGAGATGCGAGACAACCGGCGGCACGTGGCGCGCCGCGGGCTGCTCTTGCTGGATCTCGGGCACGGGCCCGTCGGAGACAATCCGCACGGCGCCGAGCGTTGGGTTAGCCCTCATCAGTACTTCGACTATGGAGCTTGCCGCTTCCATGGTCAGTCCGCGGTGCACGGTGGCGCCGTTCTTGTCGAGGATTTTGTAGCTGGGCATTACACGATCTCCAGTTGATTGGCCGGCACAGCCTGAAAGGTGAACTTCACGCCGGGAAGCATGGCTTGCAGATCGATCAGGATCGACCGGGCAATGCGGCCAGGCAGGTAATTGACGATGGCCCGGCCATCCGGGGTCAGGATTTGGTAGAGGCCATCGGCGCTCTGGTGGAAGTGGGGAGGGTTAGGGCTGGCCATAACTTGTTCCTTGTCGCGTTATGCAGCACGATGCTGCGGTGTGGGAAGGTCGGCGCGTAGCTTGTCGACCTGCAACTGGGTGACGCCGGCGGCGGCGTAAACGCGGGCCTTGTAGGCTGGCGGTTGCTCTCCTTCGGCCTGATGGATGCCCAGCTCAGTCCCCTTGTTCTCGATCCCGGACCAGGCCAGCGCCCAGGCGAGTTCATGGGTGACCGGCAGGCGGCTGATCGCACTGGTGCCCACGCTTGGAACGAGCACCTTTGTGATGAAGACATCAAGAAAACCAGGGTTGATCGGACTGGCATCGCCGTTCTTGGTGCGATCAGCCACGGCGAGCTCGTAGGCCTCGGCCAGTTGCGCGTCGGTGATGCCGCGCTCCGCCCAGGTCTGGATGCGGGTGTCGCTGCTCGTAGCGCTCAAGAACTTGCCGCGCTCTTTCTCGGCCTTGCGGAGCCAGACGGCGATAGCCTGCTCTCGGGTCTGGTCGGCAGGCGGTGCGGCCGGGGTGGATTGGCCTTGGCCATCGGGCGGCGACTGCGGCGAGGTGCTTTCCTCGGATGCGGGCATGTTGTTGCCGCTCGACTCCTTTTCGACTCGACTCGACTCCGCTCGACTCCGCTCCGTGGTCGAGACCTCGGCGAGTACTCGGGGAGGATTCGGCGAGGATTCGGCGAATGCTCGGGTATTGGTTTGCGAAGTCGGGGGCGCAGGGTAGCGGTACGTCGGCTTATCGATCTTCTGGTGCTTCGCCCAGCCGGTGACATGCCAGTAGCGCTTGCCCTCGGCTTCGAACTCGATGACCAAGCCCTGTTGCATCATCTCCGCGACCAGGCCGGCCACGGCATCAACCGTCATGTCGTCGGACGGGAAGAGTTCGGCCTTCAGAGTCTTGGCGCTGGCCGGGTGCACACCCCTGTCGTCGCAAAAATTCCACAGACCGATGAACGTCAGGCGCGCCAGAGGCGTGAGCTCCATGACCTGCTCACTAGTCCAGAACTCAGGCTTGATGGAACGTATGCGCGCCATGTCTACTGCGCGTCCCGCTGACCCAGCCCGGCGCTCTTGAGGAACAGCCCCAGCACGCTGTTCAGATCGGAGTGGGCCACGATCATCGGCGGCTTGCGCTCCGGGCCCGGGTTCATGGCCACGCGGACCTCATAGAAGCCGGAATCGACGGCCGCCTCGATGGCGAGATAGAGGGCGGCCATTTACGCGGCCTCCGCCATCGAGTTGATTTTGGCGTCCGCCCAGGCGTCCAGCGCCGCGCGCTCGATCACCGTGGTGTTGGAGGACAAGCGCTGCAGCTTCGGGAAGCTCTCGTCAATCTTGGCGAGTCTGTAGAGTTGTCGGATGCTGATTCCGACATAGGCCGCAGCTTGCGGAGGGCGCAAAAACCGATTGGCCTGCAGCGGTTGCATGTGGTCTTGCGGGGCGATGCTGACTTTGAGCGCCATGGGCAACTCCGTATCCGATGCACAGCCGGTGCGGCCATGCCATACCGCGCATATTCGCGTCAGCGAGACCTATCGTCATTTATAGAAATGGCCGTATTTTTTGGAATTTCTAGGGATCAGAGTAGGATCGGAATTTCTGAAGAGTCATGAAGCCCTAGGGCGCATCTGACTGACGCATGCGAACCGGCCGGAACTCATCCAAGGGGAGAACATGGACACCATCCGCGAAAAAGACATTCCCACCTGCAGCCTAGTCGGCATAACAGAGGTTGTTGCCGCGGAGCGGCCGGCGCCGGCCGAGGTTGTTCGGATCTGGCAAGCCCCGCGAATGGCCCCTTTCACCGGTGCTAATGTCCCGGCCGAGATAACGCGGGACCGCCCGCTGCTGATCCTGATCGACGATGAGCCCATTACCGAACAGGTAGTGATCCGAATCAAAACGGCCATCGAGAGGCGGCTCAAAGAGCAGCTGATCGAGCAGCCAGCGTCCCCTGCTTGACGGTATTTTTGACGGTAGGTTTGAAACGGAAAATCCGTAGATCAAGCATTAATGCGGCTTTCCCGCCACAGTTTCAGTCCTTTCATCGCACCAGTTACCTCTCCAAGATCGTCTATAGCCGTCTCAAGACCCGCAGAAAATAAGGCCTCTACGGTTTTTTTTGCTGTCTACCGTTTGGGGAAGCTTACGAGCGCACTAGATGTAGAGATTACCGATTACCACTGACCGGAGTACCGCCATGACCCGACAAGTACCGCTTGCCACCCCTGGCGAAATCCTGCTCCATGACTGGCTGGAGCCGATGGGAATTTCGCAATACGCGCTGGCCAAGGCCATCGACGTGCCGCCCCGACGCATCAACGAGATCGTCAAGGGTGAGCGCGCCATCTCAGCCGATACGACCGTGCGACTGGGTATTTTTTTCAGCACCGACGCGCAGAGCTGGATGAATCTGCAAACGCATTACGATACCGAGAACGCGCGGGAGAAGATCGGAATACCCAAGCTTGCCGAGATCAAGCGCCACGCGCTAGCCGCTTGATCGTGCGGCACTGCATTGCCCTAACCCTCCGTGCCCCCAATTCACCGGCACCAGTGATATCAAGCGAGAGCATCCCATGGCACTGACGCCCCAGCTTGCCGACAAGATTCTCCGTATGCCCAAGGCAGAACTCCATCTGCACATCGAGGGCACGCTGGAGCCGGAGCTGATCTTCGCCCTGGCCAAGCGCAACGGCGTGACGCTGCCCTACGCGTCGGTCGGGGCACTGCGCGATGCGTATGCGTTCACCGACCTGCAGTCCTTTCTCGACATCTATTACGCCGGCGCGAGCGTGCTGCTCACGCAAGACGATTTCTACGACATGACGCGCGCCTACGTGGCGCGCGCCGTGGCCGATCACGTGCGCCATGCCGAGATCTTCTTCGATCCGCAAACCCACACCGCGCGCGGCGTGCCGATGGCGACCGTCATCAACGGCATCGAGCGGGCGCTGGCCGAGGCCGAAGCGAAGCTCGGCTTCTCGAGCCGCCTGATCCTGTGTTTCCTGCGCCACCTCCCGGAAGAGGACGCGCAGCGCACGCTCGAGGAGTCGCTGCCGTATTTCGACAGCCATGCGCACCGCCTGATCGGCGTCGGTCTCGATTCGTCCGAGCTCGGCCATCCGCCGTCCAAGTTCGCGCGCGTGTTCGAGCGTTGCCGCGCGCTCGGCCTGCGCATCGTCGCGCACGCGGGCGAAGAAGGCCCGCCGGCCTATATCCATGAAGCGCTCGACACGCTGCACGTGGAGCGCATCGACCACGGCGTGCGCGCGATCGAGGACGAGGCCCTGCTCGAGCGCCTCGCGCGCGAGAAGATCGCGCTGACGGTCTGCCCGCTTTCGAACGTGCGTCTCAAAGTGTTCGACCACATGGGCCAGCACACGCTGCGCGACCTGCTCAAGCGCGGCCTGGCCGTGACGATCAACTCCGACGACCCGGCCTACTTCGGCGGCTACGTCAACGAGAACTACATCGCCGTGTTCGACGCGCTCGACATGACCGAGGACGACGCCTACACGCTCGCGCGCAACAGCTTCGAGGCCTCGTTCATCGACGATGGCCGAAAGCACGCGCTGATCGGCGAACTCGAGCGCTTTCGCGCGAATGCCGCCTGATCAGAGGCGTTAATTACTGCCCCAGCTTCGCATCCACGCAGCCCGTGCTGTTGCACTCGCGCTCGCGTTCCTTGAGAAAGTCCAGGCGCGCCTGCGTCAGGTGCACGGCGCAAGTCAGGTTGACGAAGTAGCCGTTCGCCTTCTGCTCGCTGCATTGCTCGTCGCGCTGGCGGATCCAGGCGAGCTGCCCGCTTTTGAGCACGGCCTGCTGCGAGGAGTTCAGATGCGTGCGCAGGCGGGAATATTCCTGGTTCAGGTCGCGGTCCGTCTGCGAGAACAGATTGCCCGAGCAGTAGACCTGATCGAAGGCGTTGCGCGGCGAGGCGCAGCCCGCGGCATGCGCGCCGAGCGGAAGCAGCGCCGCCGCACTGGCCGCCGCACCCAACAGCATGGCGAATTTCTTCATGTTTTCCCTCGCCCCTCGAAATGAGACACAAAAGTCTTGCCGCGCACGTGCGCCAGTCCAGCCATGCTTGCGTTTCGCGCGCCTTCGTACGCACAAAACACTTCAAATTATTACAAATCCTGCGGCCTGGCAATGCGCTGGAATGCACCCGCCGCGACAGGTTCGATAAAACCCCAGCCCTCGGCTAGACTCGCCATTCCACCCGACCCCGAGCCGAAGCGGCGGGCAGTTGCCCGATGCTTCGGTCTTGTCGCAACCGCATAGCGGCCCATGCCCGGGGCCGATACCGTCGCCAGAAAAATCGCATGAGCAAACTCAGCCCACCGCCCGCGCAGCGTTCACGCCGAGGGGCCATCGTGCTTACGGTGATCGTCATTGCCCTGATCGCCGCGGTCGCCAGCCACTTGGTCGGAAAGAAAGCCCCCCAGCGCGCGGCGCCCGCGCAGGTCGTGAGCGTGGCCCAGGCCGTCACGGGCGACATGCCGGAAATCATGAACGAGCTGGGCACCGTGACGCCCGTGGCGACGGTCACGGTGCTGCCGCAGCTGAGCGGCTTTCTGACCGAGGTGGGCTACCAGGAAGGCCAGGAAGTCCAGAAAGGCCAATTCCTGGCGCAGATCGACCCGCGCCAATACCAGATCGGCAAGCAGCAGGCCCAGGCCCAGCTTGCCAAGGATCAGGCCGCGCTCGCGCTGGCGCGTTCCGACCTGGCCCGCTACACGCAGCTGTTCCAGCAGAAATCCATTGCCGAGCAGACCTACACGAACCAGCGCTTCACGGTGCAGCAGGACGAGGCCGCGGTGCAGGCCGACAGGGCCAGCATCGCGCAGTACGACCTGGACCTGGATTACTGCCGCATCACCGCGCCCGTGTCGGGCCGCGTCGGCCTGCGGCTGGTCGATCCGGGCAACTTCGTCAGCACGTCCACGTCGACCGGCATCGCGGTCATCACCACGATCAAGCCGACCACGATTCAATTCACCGTGCCGCAGAACTCGCTGGCGCGCATCATCGAGCGCTTCAACAGCGGCGACAAGCTGCCGGTGACGGCCTACAACAGCGACAACACCAAGCAGATCGCCGTCGGCACGCTGTATGCGATCGGCAACCAGATGTCCACCAGCACCGGCACGGTCATGCTGCGCGCGCATTTCGACAACGACGACGAAGCGCTCTTTCCGAACGAGTTCGTCAACGTGCAACTGCTGGTCGACACGCTCAAGAACGCGGTGCTGGTGCCCACGCCCGCGGTGCAGACCGGCGCGCCGGGCGACTATGTGTACGTGGCCAACGCGAACGATACGGTGACCTTGACCAAGGTCACTCCCGGCCCAAGCGACGGCAAGCAAACGGCCATCCTGGCCGGCTTGAAGGCGGGCGACAAGGTCGTCACCGACGGCATGGACCGACTGAGCGACGGCGCGCACATCCGCGCGGCGAGTGCGCAGCCGGCGGCGCCGGGGGCCAAGCCGGGCGCATCGAAAGCGCAGCCGAAAGGCAAGTCCAAGCCCGCCGGCAGTGCGCAAAGCTGATCGCGCCCGCTGACCGATGAATATCTCCCGCCCGTTCATCCTGCGTCCGGTGGCGACGTCGCTGCTGATGATCGCCCTCGTGCTGGTGGGCCTGGTCGCCGTGCGCTTTCTGCCCGTGTCGGCGCTGCCGGACGTGGACTATCCCACCATCCAGATACAGACCTTCTATCCCGGCGCAAGCCCGGACGTGATGGCCACCACGGTGACCGCGCCGCTCGAGGTGCAGCTGGGCCAGATCCCCGGCCTGCAGCAGATGACTTCGTACAGCTCGGACGGCGCCTCGGTCATCACGCTGCAGTTCAATCTGTCGCTGAACCTGGACATCGCGCAGCAGAATGTGCAGCGCGCGCTGAACGGCGCCAACAGCTATCTGCCCAGCGGGCTGCCGGCGCCGCCCACCTACGCCAAGGTCAACCCGGCCGACCAGCCCATCCTGACGCTGGCGATCACGTCCAAGTCGATGTCGCTCACGCAACTGCAGGACGTGGCGAACAATCGGCTGGCGATGAAGATCTCGGAGGTGCCGGGCGTGGGCGTGGTGACCGCGGCCGGCGGCAACGTGCCCGCGGTGCGCGTCGAGGCCGATCCGCAAAAGCTCGCGGCCTACGGCCTGAACCTGGACGATCTGCGCACGCTGCTGGCCAACGTCAACGTCAGCCAGCCCAAGGGCAATTTCGACGGCCCCGAGCTGGACTACACCATCAACGGCAACGACCAGATCTCCGATCCCAAGGATTATCTGGACACGGTGATCGCCTACCAGAACGGCGCGCCCGTGCGCCTGCGCGACGTCGCGCGCGTGGTCAAGGCCGCGCAGGACACCGCGCTGGGCGCCTGGTACAACAAGCAGCCCGCCATCGTGCTCAACGTGCAGCGCCAGCCGGGCGCAAACGTGATCTCCACGGTCGACGAGATCAAGCGCCGGCTGCCCCAGCTCGAAGCGACGCTGCCGACCGACATGAAGGTGACGGTGGTTTCCGACAGCACCGGCGTGATCCGGGCATCGGTGTCGGACGCGAGCTTCGAATTGCTGCTGGCCATCGCGCTGGTGGTGGCGGTGATCTTCGTCTTCCTGCGCAACCTGCCCGCGACCATCATCCCCAGCATCTCGGTGCCGGTGTCGCTGATCGGCACGCTGGCCGTGATGTACGAGCTGAATTATTCGATCGACAACCTGTCGCTCATGGCGCTGATCATCGCCACCGGCTTCGTCGTCGACGACTCGATCGTGATGATCGAGAACGTGGTGCGGTATCTCGAAGAGGGCATGACGCCGCTGGAAGCGGCGCTCAAGGGCGCGGGCCAGATCGGCTTCACCATCCTGTCGCTGACCGTGTCGCTGATCGCGGTGCTGATCCCGCTGCTCTTCATGGGGGGCGTGATCGGACGGCTGTTCAGCGAATTCGCCATTACGCTTTCCGTGACCATCGTGATCTCGGCCGTCGTGTCGTTGACGCTGGTGCCCATGATGTGCGCCCGCGTCATACGCGCCCAGGCGCAGCGCCACCCGAGCCGCTTCGAGATCCTCAGCGAGAAAACCTTCGACAGGACGCTCGCCGCCTATGAGCGCGGCCTGGTCTGGGTGCTGGATCACCAGCGGCTGACGCTGGGCGTGGCGCTGCTCACGCTGGTGCTCACCGTGGGGCTGTACGTGGTCATTCCCAAGGGCCTGTTCCCGGTGCAGGACGTGGGCGTGCTCCAGGGCATCAGCGTGGCCGATTCCTCGGTGTCGTACAAGGCCATGGTGACGCGCCAGACCGCGCTGGCCGACGCCATCCTGAAAGATCCGGACGTGGTGTCGCTGACCTCCTATGTGGGCGTGGACGGCACCAACCCGACGCTCAACAGCGCGCGCTTTCTGATCAACCTGAAGCCGCGCGACGAGCGCTCGCTCAGCGCCGCCCGGATCGCGCGGCGCCTGCGCGACGAGGTCGACGGCGTGCCCGGCATCCGGCTCTACCTGCAGCCCGCGCAGTCGCTCACGCTGGACACCACGATCTCGGCCAACCAATACCAGTTGGTGCTGCGCGGCCCCAACCAGCAGGCGTTCCAGCAGTACGTGCCGACGCTGCTGCAAAAGATGAAGCAGATCGGTGCGATCACCGACGTCACCAGCGACATGAACAACGAGGGGCCGGCGATCAACATCGAGGTCAATCGGCAGCTGGCCGCGCGCTTCGGCATCACGCCCGCCACCATCGACAACGCGCTGTACGACGCGCTCGGCCAGCGCATCGTGTCGACCATCTTCCAGCAGGCCAACCAGTACCGCGTGATCCTGGTCGCCAAGCCCGAGGCCCTGCCCAACGTGGCCGCGCTGGGCAATATCTATCTGCCGAGCCAGACCGCCAGCAGCGGCCAGGTGCCGCTGAGCGCGCTGGCCAAGATCCAGATCGTCAAATCGCCGCTGGTCATCAGCCACCTGGCGCAGTTCCCATCGGTGACGATCTCGTTCAACCTCGCCTCCGGCGCTTCGCTCTCCACCGCGGTGGACGAGATCAGGCGCGCCGAGACGGCCAGCAAACTGCCGCCGTCGATCACCGCCGACTTCCAGGGCGCGACGCAGGCTTTCGAAGACTCGCTTTCCAGCGAAATCTATCTGCTGATCGCGGCGCTGGTCACGGTGTACATCGTGCTGGGCGTGCTGTACGAGAGCTTCATCCATCCGGTGACCATCCTCTCGACCCTGCCGTCGGCCGGCATCGGCGCGCTGCTGGCGCTGATGATCGCCGGCAGCGACCTGGACGTGATCGGCATCATCGGCATCGTGCTCCTCATCGGCATCGTGAAGAAAAACGCGATCATGATCGTGGACTTCGCGCTCGAGGCCGAACGCACGCACGGCAAGGCGCCGCGCGAGGCCATCTTCGAAGCCTCGCTGCTGCGCTTTCGGCCCATCCTGATGACCACGCTGGCCGCCATGCTGGGCGCGCTGCCCATGCTGCTGGGCACCGGAACCGGGTCGGAACTGCGCCGGCCGCTGGGCCTGGCCATCATCGGCGGCCTCACGCTCAGCCAGTTGCTGACGCTGTTCACCACGCCGGTGATCTACCTGTTCTTCGACCGCGCCGCGCAGCGCCTGCGCCGCAAGTTCGATAAAGACGGCGCGACGCCCGACGCCGGAGTCCCCCAGGACCCGCGATGAACATCACCGGGGTCTTCATCCGCCGGCCGGTAGCGACCACGCTGCTGGCCATCGCCACCGTGCTGTCCGGCCTGCTTGCGTTCTTCAAGCTGCCGGTCGCGCCCCTGCCCAACATCACCTTCCCGGTGGTCGTCGTGCAGGCCGGCATGGCGGGCGCGAGCCCCACCACCATGGCCTCGACGGTGGCCGAGCCGCTGGAACGCCGGCTGCAGACCATAGCCGGCGTGAACGAGATGACCTCGACCAGCACCGTCGGATCGACGCGGATCATCGTCCAGTTCGACCTGGCCCGCGACATCAACGGCGCGGCGCGCGACGTCCAGGCCGCGATCCAGGCGGCGCGCGCCGACCTGCCCAGCACGCTGCGCAGCAACCCCACCTACCGCGAATACAACCCGGCCGATTCGCCCATCATGGTGCTCGCGCTGACCTCGGACACGCTGACCAAGGCGCAGCTCTACGATTCGGCCAACTCCGTCATCCAGCAGCAGCTCTCGGCCATCGACGGCGTCGGCCAGATCACCCTGGGCGGCGGCGCGCTGCCCAGCGTGCGGGTCGAACTGGAACCCAACAAGCTCAACCACTACGGCATCGGCCTGGAGGACGTGCGGGCGGCGATCAGCGCGGCCAACGCCAACAGCGCCAAGGGCCACCTGGATGTGGGCGACCAGCGCTACGAAGTGCTCTCGAACGACCAGATCAACCAGGCCGCGCCCTATCGCGATCTGGTGATCGCCTATCGCGGCGGCGCGGCGGTGAAGCTGGCCGACGTGGCCGACGTGCTCGACTCGAACGAGAACATCCGCAACGCCGGCCTCTACAACGGCAAGTCGGCGGTGCTGGTCATCGTCTATCCGCTGCCCGGCAGCAACATCGTCGACACCGTCAGGCAGATCCGCGACGTGCTGCCGTCCATCGAAGCCCTGCTGCCCAGCAACATCCACGTGGGCGTGGCGATGGACCACTCGGAGTCGGTCAACGCCTCGGTCGGCGACACCGAGCGCACGCTCTTCATCGCCGTGCTGCTGGTGATCGGCGTGGTGTTCGTCTTCCTGCGCTCGCCGCGCGCGGTGCTGATCCCGGCCGTGGCGCTGCCGATATCCATCATCGGCACCTTCGGCCCCATGTATTTGCTGGGCTACAGCCTGGACAACCTCTCGCTCATGGCGTTGACCATCGGCACGGGCTTCGTGGTCGACGATGCGGTGGTCGTGCTGGAAAACGTGATGCGCCACATCGAAGACGGCATGAGCCCATTCGAGGCGGCGCTCAAGGGCAGCGCGGAGGTCAGCTTCACGGTGATCTCGATGAGCCTGTCGCTCATCGCGGTGTTCCTGCCCATTCTGCTGATGCCGGGCGTGCTGGGCATGCTGTTCCACGAATTCGCCGTCACCCTGTCGGTCTCGATCCTGATCTCGCTCGTGGTGTCGCTCACGGTCACGCCGGCCATGTGCGCCTACGTGCTGCGCCGCGAGCGCGCCGACAAGCCGCCGGCCCGCTGGGCGCGCTGGGTCGAGTCCCGGTTCGAGCGCTTCAAGAACGCCTACGACCGCTCGCTCACGGTCGCGCTCAACCACTCCCGCGCGGTGATCCTGGTGCTGATCGCGCTGGTGGTCGGCAATCTGTTCCTGATCCGCCTGCTGCCGGCCACTTTCTTTCCGGAGCAGGACACGGGCCTTCTGATCGGCAACATCGTCGCCGACCAGAGCATCTCCTTTCCGGCGATGAAGCAAAAGCTCGCGCAGATGCAGCACATCGTCCAGGAAGATCCGGCCGTCGCTTCGGTCGCCGGCTTTACCGGCGGGCGATCGCTCAATTCGGCGACGGTGTTCATCCAGCTCAAGCCGCTCGCGCAGCGCCGCGCCTCCGCTCAGGAGGTGGTCAACCGGCTGCGGCCCAAGCTCGGGCAGGTGGCCGGCGGGCGCCTCTTCCTGCAGGCCCAGCAGGACCTGCGCATCGGCGGCCGTCAATCCTCGGCCGAGTACCAATACACGCTGACTGCCGACGATCCCGAGACCATTTTCCAATGGACGCCGAAACTGGTCGACGAACTCAACAAACATCCCGACAAGCTGACCGACGTGAATTCCGACCTGCAGCAGCATGGGCTGCAGGTCTACCTGAATGTCGATCGCACCCTGGCGGCGCGCTACGGCTTGCGGCCCAACCAGATCGACAGCGTGCTGTACGACGCCTTCGGCCAGCGCACGGTCTCGACGGTCTACAACGCCTTGAACCAGTATTTCGTGGTGATGGAAGTCGCGCCGAAATACTGGCAGTACCCGCAGATGCTCAACCGCATCTTCCTCAGCGCCGCGGCGGGCAACGTCAAGGGCAGCGCGCAGACGCAGATGTCGAGCTCGCTGGTGCCCAACGCGGCCAAGGCCGCGGCGGCGGCCGGCACCAGCACGCGCAATGCCGATGCCGCGGCCAACGCCGCGACCAACAGCATCTCCAACAGCAAGGGCAGCGCTTCCAGCGGCAGCGCCGACAGCACCGCGGCCGAGACCATGGTGCCGCTGTCGGCGATGTCGAGCTGGACCACCGGCCACACCGCCACGCAGGTCAATCACCAGGGCGGCCTGGTGGCGGGCACGATTTCCTTCAACCTGCCGCCGGGCGGCTCGCTGAGCGCCGCCAGCCAGACGATCGACCAGGCCTTGCGCGACATACGCGCGCCCACATCGCTGCACGGCGCGTTCGCCGGCGCGGCGCGTTCGTTCGCGCAATCGATGGGCACCATTCCGCTGCTGATCGCCGCGGCGATCGGCGTGGTCTATCTGGTGCTGGGCATCCTGTACGAGAACACCGTCCACCCGCTGACGATTCTTTCCACGCTGCCGTCGGCCGGCATCGGCGCCACCCTCGCGCTCCTGGTGTTCGGCACGCCCTTCTCGGTGATCGCGCTGATCGGCATGATCCTGCTCATCGGCATCGTCAAGAAGAACGGCATCATGATGGTCGACGTGGCGATCCAGAAGCAGCGCCATGATGGCCTGGACGCGCGCACGGCCATCCACCACGCCGCCGTGCTGCGCCTGCGCCCGATCATGATGACCACCGCGGCGGCCGTGCTCGGCGCCGTGCCGCTGGCCGTGGGCCTGGGCCAGGGCGCGTCGTTGCGCCAGCCGCTGGGCATCACGGTCATGGGCGGCCTGATCCTGAGCCAGATTTTCACGCTCTACACGACGCCGGTGATCTATCTCTATCTGGACCGCCTGCGCGCCCGGCTCGCGGTCTGGTCCGCCCGCCTGCCCTGGAACCGGCACTTGAACACGAACGCATGATGAACACGACGCCCTACGCACCGATCGCACCGGATCGCGCCATTCGCGGCACCCTCGCTTTGCTGATGTGCGCGCTGCTTTCCGCCTGCGCGGTCGGCCCCGATTACAAGCGGCCCGACGTTGCCGTTCCGGCCGCCTACAAAGAACTGCCCGGCTGGACGCAGGCCGATCCCAATGCCGCCATGGCGCCCAAAGGGCAGTGGTGGCAGGCCTTCCACGATCCGCTGCTCGACGAACTCGAGCCGCAGGTGGAAGGCTCCAACCAGACCGTGCGCCAGCGCTACGCCAATTACCAGCAGGCGCTGGCCGAGGTGAGGGTCGCGCGCGGCGCGCTGTTCCCGACGCTGGGCCTGACGAGCTCGGTCGCCCGCCAGCGCAGCGCCACCGCATCGAACATATACAGCTCGGGCACGCTGGAAGGCAGCGCAAGCTGGGACCTGGACCTCTGGGGCAAAGTGCGGCGCTCGATCGAGGAAAACCAGGCCACCGCGCAAGCGGACCAGGCGCTCCTGGCCAACGCCGTGCTTTCCGAGCAGACCGCCCTGGCCACCGCGGTCATCGAACTGCGCACGACCGACGCCAACATCGACCTCCTGCGGCAGACCGTCGCGGCGGACCAGGAGTCGCTGCGCGTGGTCGAGAACCAAAGCCGCGCCGGCACGACGCCGCCGTCCGATCTGATGACGGCGCGCGTGCAGCTCGACGGCGCGCAATCGAGCCTGATCGCGCTCGGCGTGGCGCGCGCCCAATACGCCCATGCGATCGCGGTGCTGGTCGGTAAAAACCCCGAAGATCTCGACATTGCGCACAACCCCAAGCTGCCCGACCTGCCGCAGGTCCCCGTGGGCGTGCCGTCGACGCTGCTGCAGCGGCGCCCCGACATCGCGGCGGCGGAGCGCCAGATGGCCGCGCAGAACGCCGCCATCGGCGTGGCGGTGGCCGCGTTCTATCCTGAAATTTCGCTGTCTGCCCTGGACGGCTTCGCGCAGTCCCCGCTCAGGGGCCTGCTGCGCGCGGCCAACCGCATCTGGTCGCTGGGCGCCAACGCGAGCATGACGCTGTTCGACGGCGGCACGCGCAGCGCCACGGTGGACGCCGCGCGCGCCGGCTACGACGCCACGGTCGCGAATTACCGCGGCACGGTGCTGGGTGCGCTCCAGGGCGTCGAGGACAATCTTTCGGGCCTGCGCATCCTGGCGCAGCAGGCCGAGGTCTTGAACCGCGCGGTGGCCGATTCGACCCAGGGCACGCAGATCGCCCTGAACGAATACCGCGCGGGCACGGTAGACTACACCACCGTCGCCACGGCCCAGACGGCCCAGCTGAACAATCAACAATCGCTGCTGAACGTCGAGCAGCAGCGCCGGCTGACCACGGTCTCGCTGATCGGAAACCTGGGCGGCGGATGGTCGGCGGACGCATTGCAATCGGCCGCACCCAGTACTAACCCCAATGCCAAACAATTGACGCTTAAACGATAGGCTCTATAAGATTTGCAACACATCGCGGCGTAGCCCCCTGCTACGCCTTTTTTTTCTCCATTCGCCCTCACGGAGCACGAACGCCATGCGCATTCGATCGGCATTGAAACTCTCGGCCATAGCCCTGGCTTTGACCACCTCGGCCTACGCCAGCTCGACCTACGCCGCCGGCAAGCAACACACCCTGCACTGGGCCTATCAGGGCGACGCGCAGTCCATGGACCCGATGTCCTTGAACGAGTCTTTCACGCTGGGCTTCCAGGGCAATATGTACGAAGCCTTGTTCGGCTACGACAAGGACCTCAAGCTCGTGCCCGCGCTCGCCACCAGCTGGGAAAACCCCGAACCCAAGAAGTGGATCATCCACCTGCGCAAGGGCGTGAAGTTCCATGACGGCTCGCCCTTCACCGCCGACGACGTGGTCTTCTCCTGGAAGCGCAGCCTCACGCCCGGCTCCGACATGAAGGGCTACGGCGCCAAGGCCTCCGACGTGAAAAAGATCGACGACTACACCGTCGAGATCGACACCGCCGAGCCCCAGCCCATCCTGCCGCGCGACTGGACCTTCCTCTACATGATGAGCAAGACGTGGGGCGAGAAGAACAACACCACGCAGGCCACCGACGTGAAGAACGGCGCGGGCAACTACGCCAACATGCATGAAGACGGCACCGGCCCCTTCATGATGACCGACCGCGAGCCCGGCGTGAAGACCGTGCTCAAGCGCTTCCCGGGCTACTGGGACAAGAACATCAAGAGCAACGTCGATGAAGTCATCTTCCAGCCCATCACGCAGGAATCGACCCGCGTGGCCGCGCTGCTGTCAGGCGACATGGACATCGTCCAGCCCGTGCCCGTGCAAGACTGGGACCGTCTGAAGAACACCAAGGGCATCAAGATCCTCAACCGCCCCGAAGACCGCGCCATCTTCATCGGCTTCGACCAGTTCCGCCCCGAGCTGCTGTATTCGAACGTGAAGGGCAAGAACCCCTTCAAGGACAAGCGCGTGCGCGAGGCCTTCATCCTGGCGGTGGACACCAACGCCATCAACCAGAAGATCATGCGCGGCGCGGCGCATCCGCTGGGCACGCTGCTCGCCACCTCGGTCAATGGCTACGACCCGTCCTTCGGCGCGCCGTACAAGCCCGATACCGCCAAGTCCAAGAAGCTCCTGGCCGAAGCCGGCTATCCCAACGGCTTTGAAGTCACGCTGGACTGCCCGAACGATCGCTACGTCAACGACGAGAAGATCTGCCAGGCCGTGGCCGGCATGCTCGCCAAGGTCGGCATCAAGATCGACCTGCTGGCCCAGACCAAGTCCAAGTACTTCGCCAAGGTGCTGCCGCAGGGCGGCAACATGACCAGCATGTACCTGCTCGGCTGGTCGCCCAGCTCGGTCGACGCCGACAACGTGCTGATCAACCTGGTCCATTGCCCCGACACCAAGGCGGGCCTCGGCCAGTTCAACTTCGGCCACTACTGCAACAAGGATGTCGACGCGCTGGAAACCCAGATCGGCGCCGAGACCGACCAGGCCAAGCGCAACGCGCTCATCAAGAAGGCCTTCACGATGGTCCACGACGACTACGCCTACATGACGCTGCACCAGCAGCCGCTGTCGTGGGGCGTGAAGAGCACGATCCAGGTCGCCCAGCGTCCTGACGACGTGCTCGACCTGCGCAATGTCGTGATGCCCTGACCATCGAGCAGTAAAGGGGCGGCCTGGGGCCGCCCCATGTTTTTTCTAAGGTAGCCGGCACATGCTTTCTTTCATCGCGCGACGACTTTTGCAGTCGCTCCTGGTCATGCTGGTGGTCTCGCTGATCGCCTTTTCGATGTTCCGCTACGTCGGCGATCCGATCTCCGGCATGGTGGGCCAGGACACGTCCGAGCAAGACCGCGCGAAACTGCGCGCCGACCTGGGTCTGGACGACCCCTTCATCGTGCAATTCGGCCACTTCATCGAACACGCCGCGCAGGGCGACTTCGGCGTCTCGTACCGCGAACGCCGCCCGGTCAGCCAACTGCTCGCCGAGCGCTTTCCCGCCACGTTCGAGCTTTCCACGATCTCCGCCATCCTGGCGTTGGCGCTCGGCATCCCCATGGGCATCTACACGGCGCTCAAGCGGCGCGGCATCTTATCCCAGGCGATCATGGGGATCTCGCTGCTCGGCATCTCGCTGCCGACCTTCCTCGTCGGCATACTGCTCATCCTGTTCTTCGGCGTGGAACTGCGCTGGCTGCCCACCTTCGGCCGCGGCGAAGTGGTGACCCTCTTCGGCAACTGGACCACGGGGCTGCTCAGCCTCTCGGGCATCAAGGCCCTCATCATGCCGGCCATCACGCTGGCGCTCTTCCAGCTCACGCTCATCATGCGGCTGGTGCGCGCCGAAATGCTCGAAGTGATGCGCACCGATTTCATCAAGTTCGCCCGCGCGCGCGGCCTGCCCGAGCGGCTCATCAATCTGCGCCACGCGCTCAAGAACACGCTGGTGCCGGTCATCACCATCACCGGCCTGCAGCTGGGCGGCGTCATCGCCTTTTCGATCATCACCGAAACCGTGTTCCAGTGGCCCGGCGTGGGCCTGCTGTTCATCCAGGCCATAGGCAATGTCGACATTCCCATCATGTCGGCCTACCTGGTGCTGGTGGCCTTCATCTTCGTGGTCATCAACCTCGTCGTCGATCTGCTGTACTTTGCCGTCGATCCCCGACTGCGCGTGCAAAGCAAGTAACAACAAGGACGCGCAATGACTTCCCGCATCAAGAATTTCTTCGCTTCGGTCGCCGACAGCGATGTCTGGTACAGCTTCTGGCGCTCGCCCAGCGCCATTATCGCGGCTGTGATCACGCTCGCCGTCGTGCTGGCCGCCATCTTCGCGCCCATCGTGTCGCCGCATAATCCCTTCGACCTGGCGTCGCTCAACATCATGGACGCCAACACGCCGCCCGCCTGGAACGCCGAGGGCAGCCGCGACTTCCTGCTGGGCACCGACGACCAGGGCCGCGACGTCCTCTCGGCCATCTTCTACGGCTCGCGCGTATCGCTGATCGTGGGCGGCGCCTCGGTGCTGTTCTCCATGGTGCTGGGCGTGGCCCTGGGCCTGATCAGCGGCTACGTCGGCGGACGCCTGGACAGCATCATCATGCGCATAGCCGATGTGCAGCTCTCGTTTCCGGCCATCCTGATCGCGCTGCTGGTCGACGGCGTGGCGCGCGGCCTGCTGCCGCACGACATGCAGGAATCGATGTCCCTGTACGTGCTGATCTTCTCCATCGGCATTTCGGGCTGGGTGCAGTACGCGCGCACCGTGCGCGGCTCCACCATGGTCGAGCGCAACAAAGAATACGTGCAGGCGGCCAAGCTCATCGGCATCGGCCCGATCACCATCCTGCGCCGCCACATCCTGCCCAACGTGACGGGCCCGGTGCTGGTGATCGCCACCATCCACCTGGCGGTGGCCATCATCACCGAAGCCACGCTGTCCTTCCTGGGGGTGGGCATTCCGCCCACCACGCCCTCGCTGGGCACGCTGATCCGCATCGGCGACAGCTACCTCTTCTCCGGCGAATGGTGGATCTCCATCTTCCCGGGCATAACACTCGTGATTCTGGTCCTGGCGGTCAACCTGCTGGGCGACTGGCTGCGCGACGCCCTCAACCCCAAACTGCGTTGAGGAAGACACCGCCATGGCTCTGCTCGACATACAAGACATCCGCATCGAATTTCCCAGCCGCCGCGGCACCCGCACCGCTGTCGACGGCATCACGCTCGAACTGAACAAGGGCGAGATCCTCGGCGTGGTCGGCGAATCCGGCGCCGGCAAATCCACCATCGGCAACGCCGTCATCGGCTTGCTGGAAGCCCCCGGCCGCCTGGCCGGCGGCCAGGTCCTGCTCGACGGCAAGCGCATCGATTCGCTGTCCGAAGCCGAGAAGCGCAAGGTGCGCGGCCGCCGCGTCGGCATGATCTTCCAGGATCCGCTCACCTCGCTCGACCCGCTGCAAACGGTGGAAAGCCAATTGGCCGAAACCATGCAGGTGCACCTGAACATCACGCGCGAACAAGCCTGCAAGCGCGCGGTGGACCTGCTCACGCAAGTCGGCATCCACCAGCCCGAACTGCGCGTCAAACAGTATCCGCATCAATTCTCGGGCGGCATGCGCCAGCGCGTGGTGATCGCGCTCGCGCTGTGCTGCGAGCCCGAGGTCATCATCGCCGACGAACCCACCACCGCGCTGGACGTGTCCATCCAGGCGCAGATCCTCGACCTGCTGCGCAAGCTGTGCAAGGAAAAGCAGGTGGGCATGATCATCATCACGCACGACATGGGCGTGATCGCCGATGTGACCGACCGCGTGGCGGTGCTCTATCGCGGCAAGCTGGTGGAACAGGGCCCGACGGCCAAGATCCTCGGCAACCCCGACCACCCCTACACCCGCAGCCTCATCTCGGCCGTGCCGCGCCCGGACGTCAAGCTCAAGCGCTTCCCGCTGGTGACCTACATCGAGGACGTGAAGACGACCACGCAGATCGACGTCGCCACGCATTGGCTGGGCCAGGCCCGCAAGGATTTCGCGCGCAAGGACAACCACGGCCCGCTGGTGCAGGTGCGCGACCTGGGCCTGCGCTTCATGCTGCGCAACGCCTTTCTCGAACGCAACCGCCGCACGCTCGACGCGGTCAAGCAGGTCAGCCTCGAAATCCCCGAGGGCGAGGTCTTCGGCCTGGTGGGCGAATCGGGTTCGGGCAAATCCACCATGGCCCGCCTGATCTCGGGTCTGTACAAGCCCACCGGCGGCGCGGTGCTGTTCGACGGCACCGACATCAACCAGCTCAAGAGCGAGCGGGCGCTCAACCCCATCCGGCGCCAGATCCAGATGGTCTTCCAGGATCCGTATTCCTCGGTCAACCCGCGCATGCGGGTGCTGGACATCATTGCCGAGCCCATCCGCTTCCATAAGCTGGCCGCGAACGAAGCCGAGGTGCGCCGCATCGTCGGCGACCTGCTCGATGTGGTGGGCCTGGGCGGACAGGCCGCCGGCCGCTTCCCGCACGAATTCTCGGGCGGCCAGCGCCAGCGCATCGCCATCGCCCGCGCGCTCGCCACGCGGCCGCGCTTCCTGATCTGCGACGAACCCACCTCGGCGCTGGACGTGTCCATCCAGGCGCAGATCCTCAACCTGCTGAAAGATCTGCAGGAGCAACTGCACCTGACCATGCTATTCATCAGCCACGACCTGCCCGTGATCCGCCAGATGTGCGATCGCGTGGGCGTGATGCGGCATGGCGAGCTGCTCGAGGTCGCGGAAACGGAAACGCTGTTCACCGCGCCCAAGCACGAATACACCCAGCATCTGCTGGGCCTGATGCCTCGCTTGCAAAAGATGTCGCAAGAAGGGCTGGAGATCGCGTAATGAATACCGAAGCCATACTCTTTACCGGCGGCCGCGTTTTCGACGGCCTGGGCCAGACCCTGGACGGCCATGCCGTGCTGGTCGAAGGCGGGCAGGTCGCCCGCGTCGCCCCCGCGGGCGAATTCCACGGCTATGCCGGCCGCAAGGTCGACACAGCGGGCATGACGCTGATGCCCGGCCTGGGCGACTGCCACGTGCACCTGGTCTACACCGGCGGGGCCGACCCCAACGCCATCATCACCAAGCAGACCCCCGGCGAGATCACCCTGACCGCGCTGGAGAACGCCCAGACCGCGCTCAAGGGCGGCATCACCGCCGTGCGCGACTGCGGCGGCAAGGACTACCTCGAGTTCTCCGTGCGCAACGCCATCGCGCGCGGCGCCTTCATGGGCCCCACCATCCGCGCCGCCGGCCGCATGATCTGCATGACGGGCGGCCACGGCAACCGCATGGGCCGCGTCGCCGACGGCGTCGACGACGTGGTCCGGGCCGTGCGCGAGCAGGTGCACGCCGGCTGCGACCTGGTCAAGATCATGGCCACGGGCGGCGTGATGACGCCCGGCGTCAACCCCATGGACGCGCACTACACCGCCGAGGAAATGCGCGTGGGCCTGCACGAAGCCAAGCGCTTCCACAAGAGCACGGCCAGCCACGCGCAAGGCACCGAGGGCATCCTCAACGCCGTGCGCGGCGGGGTCGATTCGGTCGAGCACGGCATCTACATGGACGACGAGTGCCTGCGCGAAATGCTCGAGCGCCAGACCTACCTGGTGCCGACCATCGCTGCGCTGAAGAACATCCTGGACAACGCCGACAAGGGCATCCCGGCCTACGCGGTGGAAAAAGCCCGCAACGTGGCCGAGCGCCACCGCGAGTCGTTCAAGATGTACTACAAGGCGGGCGGACGCATCGCCCTGGGCACCGACGCCGGCACGCCCTACAACCTGCATGGCGTAAACGCCATGGAACTGGCCTTCATGGTCGAGTTCGGCATGACCCCGGTCGACGCCCTGATCGCCGGCACGTCCCGCGCACACGACCTCATGGGCCTGATCGATGCCGGCCGCATCCTCCAGGGCGCCCGGGCCGACCTGCTGCTGGTCAAGGGCGACCCCACGCAAGACATCGCCTGCGCCGCCCAGCGCGCCAACCACGTGGCCGTACTAAAGGGCGGTGTTGTCGCCGCGGGCAATCTGCCGGCGTAATACATACGCCCCGCGCGACGATCACATCGGTTACACTAGCGGAGTGCCTCTCCAATCGGCACGCTCCCGCTGGCGTCTTTACCGCCACGCGCCGGGCCATCGCAGCGCCGTCCTCTACACCGGTCGCGATCGCCCATTTCCTCCTCGATTTGCCAGCCCGGATTGGCGTCGCTCAATTGAAGCGATGGGTTGAGCGCTGGAGTTGTTTTGACTACCACTACGAATACCTTTGCCGACCTCGGTCTGGCCGATACGCTTTTGCGCGCCATCGCCGAGACCGGTTACACCACCCCCACCCCCATTCAAGCCCAGGCCATCCCGCTCGTGCTGCAAGGCGGCGACCTGATGGCGGCCGCCCAGACGGGCACCGGCAAGACGGCGGGCTTCACCCTGCCCATCCTGCAGATCCTCACCGAGAACAAGCCCGCGGCCCGTAAGGCCGGCCGCCCGCGCTGCCTCATCCTCACCCCCACCCGCGAACTCACCGCCCAGGTGGCCGAGTCGGTGCAGACCTACGGCAAGTACGCCAGCCTGACGTCCATGGTGATGTTCGGCGGCGTCAACATCAACCCGCAGATCAGCGCGCTGAAAAAGCCCGTGGACATCCTGGTGGCCACGCCCGGCCGCCTGCTGGATCACGCCGGCCAGAAGACCATCGACCTCTCGGGCGTGGAAATCCTGGTGCTGGACGAAGCCGACCGCATGCTGGACATGGGCTTCATCCACGACATCCGCCGCGTGCTGCGTCTGCTGCCCGCGCAGCGCCAGAATCTGCTGTTCTCGGCCACCTTCTCGGAAGAAATCCGCCAGCTCGCGCGCGGCATCCTGCACAACCCCGACGAAGTCTCGGTCACGCCGCGCAACACCACCACCGAGCGCGTGGCGCAGTCGGTGCACCTGGTGCAGCAGTCGCACAAGCGCGACCTGGTCAGCCACCTGATCCGCGAAAGCGGCTGGCACCAGGTGCTGGTGTTCACGCGCACCAAGCACGGCGCCAACCGCCTGGCCGAAAAGCTGGTGAAGGACGGCCTGACGGCCGCCGCCATTCACGGCAACAAGAGCCAGTCGGCCCGCACCCGCGCCTTGTCCGGCTTCAAGGACGGCAGCGTGGCCGTGCTGGTGGCCACCGACATCGCCGCGCGCGGCCTGGACATCGACCAGCTGCCGCTGGTGGTCAATTTCGAACTGCCCAACGTGCCGGAAGACTACGTGCACCGCATCGGCCGCACCGGCCGCGCGGGCGCCACGGGCTCGGCCATCTCGCTGGTCGACGACAGCGAGATCAAGCTGCTCAAGGGCATCGAGCGCCTCATCAACAAATCGGTCGAGCGCACGGCCCTGCCGGCCGGTTGGACGGCGCCCGTGCGCAGCGCGGCCGAAGAGCGCGCCGAGCTTGAAGACGATCGCGACGACGAACGCCCGCGCGGCGGCCGCGGCATGCGCGGCGAACCGCGCCGCGGCCAGGGCCAAGGCCAGCGCGCCGGCAGCAATGTCGGCAGCGGCAACGGCGGCAATCACCGCGGCGGCGCCAAGCCGGCGCAGCCCGGCGGCCATGGCCGCGCCGCCCAGCCGCAAGGCGATCGTCGCGAACAGCGCCCGGCCAGTCAGCCGGCGCGCCGTCCCGAAGGCGCCCGCCCGCAGCAGACCAACGCTCGACCTCGGCGCGCCGGCGCGTTGCTGGGCAAGTAAGTAATAAACTGCCTGTCCGCCTACCACCCGACCGCATCATGACGCTCGCCACCTGGCTCACTTTCTTTCTGGCCTGCTGGGCCATTTCGATTTCGCCAGGCCCCGGCGCGCTGTCGGCCATGTCGGCCGGCCTGAAGTACGGCTTCCCGCGCGGCTACTGGAACACGGTCGGGCTGATCCTGGGCATCCTGGGGCAGTTCCTGATCGTGGCGGTGGGCCTGGGCGCCGTGCTGGCCGCATCCGAGACGGCCTTCACCGCGGTCAAGCTCCTGGGCGCGGGCTACCTGGTCTATCTGGGCATCAAGCAATTGCGCGCCCACGCCGCGCCGGTCACGCTCGATCCCGACGAACAGGGCACCGCCTCGACGCGCGAGCTGATCATGCGCGGCATGCTGCTCAACCTCACCAACCCCAAGGGCACGGTGTTCCTGCTGGCCGTGGTGCCGCAGTTCGTCGACCCCTCGCAGCCGCTGGCGCAGCAATACGCCGCGCTCGCCGGCTCGCTGGCGTTCACCGACATCGTCGTCATGGGCGTCTACACCCTGCTGGCGGCCAAAGTGCTGGGGCTCTTGCGCGGCCCCTCGCACATCCGCTGGATGAACCGCACCATCGGCTCGCTCTTCATCGTCGCGGGCCTGTTCCTCGCCACTTTCCGCCGCCACGCCTGAAGCGGCCGGCCCTCGCACACGTACCATGAGCATCCCCCAGGAAGTCGCGCGGCGACGCACCTTCGCCATCATCTCCCACCCTGACGCGGGCAAGACCACGCTGACGGAAAAGCTGCTGCTGTTCGCAGGCGCCATCCAGATCGCCGGCAGCGTCAAGGCCCGCAAGGCCTCGCGCCACGCCTCGTCGGACTGGATGGAAATCGAAAAGCAGCGCGGCATCTCGGTGGCTTCGTCGGTGATGCAGATGGAATACCGCGACTGCGTCATCAACCTGCTCGACACCCCGGGCCACCAGGACTTCTCCGAAGACACCTACCGCGTGCTCACGGCAGTGGACGCGGCGCTGATGGTGATCGACGCGGCCAACGGCGTCGAGCCGCAGACCATCCGCCTCCTGCAGGTCTGCCGCGCGCGCAACACGCCCATCATCACCTTCATCAACAAGCTCGACCGCGAAGTGCGCGAGCCGCTCGAGCTGCTGGCCGAAATCGAATCGCACCTGGGCATGGACACCGTGCCCTTCTCGTGGCCCATCGGCATGGGCAAGAGCTTCGGCGGCGTGTTCGACATGCGCCGCGACCGCATGCGCGTGTTCCGCCCCGGCCAGGAACGCCTGTCCGACGGCGACGACGTGATCGAAGGCCTGGACAACCCCGAAATCGCCGAGAAATACGGCGATGCCTTCGCCAAGGCCCGCGAAGAAATCGGCCTGCTCACCGAAGCCGCCCCCGCCTTCGACCGCGAGGCCTTCCTGGCCGGCAGGCAGTCGCCGGTTCTGTTCGGCTCGGCGATCAACAACTTCGGCGTGCAGGAAGTGCTGGACGCCCTGGTCGAACAGGCGCCGCAACCCGGTTCGCGCCAGGCGCTCGAGCGCGAGGTCAAGCCCGAAGAACCCAAGTTCAGCGGCGTGGTGTTCAAGGTGCAGGCCAATATGGACCCGGCCCATCGCGACCGCGTGGCCTTCCTGCGCGTGTGCTCCGGCAAATTCGAGCGCGGCATGCGCATGAAGGTCGCCCGCACCGGCAAGGAAATCAAGCCCAACAACGTGGTCACCTTCATGTCGCAGCGGCGCGAGCTGCTCGACGACGCCTACGCCGGCGATATCATCGGCATCCCCAACCACGGCGTGCTGCAGCTGGGCGACGTGCTCACCGAAGGCGAAAGCCTGCGCTTTACCGGCCTGCCCTTCTTCGCGCCCGAGCTTTTCCAGGCGGTCGAAGTAAAGGACCCGCTGCGCATCAAGCAGCTGCGCACGGGCCTGACCCAGCTCGGCGAAGAAGGCGCCATCCAGGTCTTCAGGCCCGAGGCGACCGGCGGCGCGCTGCTGCTGGGCGCGGTCGGGCAGCTGCAGTTCGAAGTGGTGGCTCATCGCCTGAAAACCGAATACGGCGTGGACGCGCGCATGATGTCTTCGCGTTACATCATGGCCCGCTGGATCACCTCCGACTCGCCCGCCGCGCTGCGCAAGTTCATGGATGCCAATGCCGCCCATATCGCCTATGATGTGGTCGACGCGGCGGCCTTCTTGATCGGTTCGCCCGCGCAACTGCGCGTGGCCGAGGAGCTGTACCCGGATGTCAAGTTCCACGCCATGCGCGAGCACGGCGGCAAGGTGTTCTCCGAGAAGGCCTGACGGCGCGTCGGCAGGTAGAAGAGGCTAGAACGATGTCTTGGCGTTTCCTGATTGCAATACTCATAGTGGCGGCCGGCGCCTCCGCCTGGGGCGGCATCCAGCTGGGCAACTGGATGATCAGCCATGCGCCGCCGGCCAGTTCCAACGCCACGGTCAACCAGGGCAGCGACGAGTCCAACCTGCCCATGCTTGACGCCAACGGCCTGCCCTATACGGCCCAGCCGCCGCAGCCCCTGGTCAACGGCACCCTGGGCGTGCCCGAAAAGCCGTCCGCGCAAGACTGGTCCACGCGCCCCCCGTCGCTGTTCGACGGCGCCGATCCCAATGTGCAGATCTCGCGCGACAGCGTCACGCAGGATCAGGCCCAGGCCGCCGCCAACGCCAACAACGCCGCCTTGCCGACCGGCGCGTCCGACGTCGCCACGCTCGATCTCGAAAAACCGCCTGCCGTCAGCCAGCCGCCCGCGGGCAGCAACGGCTTCAGCCAAACGCCCCTGACCGCCCAGGGCGGCAGCGTGCCGGGGCAACCCGCGGCCGCCAACTGGCAGACCGCCTTGCATAACGCGGTCGAGCAATGCTCCAAGCTGGGCTTCTTCCAGCGCCCTTCCTGCGTCTGGGCCGCCCGCAACAAGTACTGCGAGCCGAACAACGCCTGGGGTTCGGTCGGCGACTGCCCCGCCAAGCCGAGCAACTGAGTCTTCGGCGCAAGCCATGCAAAAGGGCGCCCGCGGGCGCCCTTTTTATGCGATGCCGGCTCGACGGCATCCGCCGGTTTTCATTCGTCGGCGTGCATCTGGCTCTGCAGATAGTTCTGCACGCCCATCTTGTCGATCAGCTCGAGCTGGGTTTCCAGGTAATCGATGTGGTCCTCGGTGTCGTCCAGGATCTCGTGCAGCAGATCGCGCGAAACGAAGTCGCGCACCGTCTCGCAAAAAGCGATGGCCTCTTTGAGCACGCCTTGCGACAGCTCTTCCACCTTGAGGTCGCACGCCAGGATTTCAGGCACGGTCTCGCCGATCAGCAGTTTGTGCAGGTCCTGCAGATTGGGCAGGCCGTCGAGCATGAAGATGCGCTGGATCAGCTTGTCGGCGTGGCCCATTTCCTCGATGGATTCCTGCCGCTCGTGCTTGCCCATTTTCTCGAAGCCCCAGTGATCCAGCATGCGGGCATGCAGGTAATACTGGTTGATGGCCGTCAGTTCATTGGTGAGCTGCTTGTTCAGATATTGAATGACTTGCTTGTCGCCTTTCATGCCGGGCTCCCGATGGTATTGCGCGGCCCTCGCCGCGCTCGACGCGCGGTCGGACAGTGAAAGCATACCCCGGCATGTCGGCTCGCGATCGATGCCTATCGCATTTCGTCGCTTCCTCTCATTCTCATTCCAATGATCAGGCGGCGCGGCGCGTGGCCAGCCAGATGCCCAGGCCGATGGGCACGATGCCCGCCATGTCCAGCCACGACACCGGCTCGCGCAGGATCAGCCAGCCGAACAGCAGGCCCAAGGGCGGCATGAGAAAGTGCAGGGAGCTTGCCGACGTGGCGCTCTGGCGCTCGAGGATCGTGATCCACAAGGCATAGCCGCCTATCGACACGCCCACGATGATATAGGCCATGTTCCAGAACAGACTGGCCGTCGGATGCACATGCTGCAGCGATTCGTAGTGCATGGCGAAGGGCAGCAGCATCACGCCGCCCGCGAGCGCCTGCACGCCCGTCGTGACCCATATGGTGGTCTTGGGCGCCATGCGCTTGTAGAGCAGCGTGCCCGCCACCAGGCCCAGCAGGCCGCCCGCCACCAACAGGGCGCCGTGCGGGTCCTCATGCATTCCGGTAAAACGCGAGCGCAGCACCAGCGCCACCCCGGCCAGGCCCAGGCACAGCCCGACGTACTGGCGCCATCCCAGGCGCTCGCCCAGCACCGGCCCGGCCAAGAGGCCGGTCAGAAGCGGATTGGTGCTGATCAGCACCGCCGTGAAAGCCGACGACACCGTCGTCATGCCGATCCAGCTCAGGCCCAGGTACAGCGCGTTGTTGCACAGCCCCAGCGCCACCAGGCACCAGAAGTCGCGCCAACCGATGCGCCGCAGGCCGCCTTTCAAGCCGCCCGTGGCCGCCGCCAGGATCATCATCAGCAAGCCTGCCGCCAGGAAGCGCAGGGTCAGCAGGATCAGGGGAGGGCAGTCTTCCAGCGCCATCTTGGCCGCGGCGAAGGCCGAGCTCCAGAGGATGCAGAAGAGGGCGACCATGCCCCAGGCCGTGCGCTGCCGGGCATCCGGCTCGGCGCCGGAGAGCGGCGCGCAGGGATTCAAGACGGGAGCGAAAGAGGATTTCATGGCGGGCTGCCGACGGGAAGAGGGGACTGGCCGGCTGCGGCCATGTCTGGAGCACCGATTCTGCGCCCGGCCTCATCCATTGACAAATTCTTTGTTTAGATCAAGAGTATTTGAAATTCGAATGCTTTATCTCAATGGGGTCGCGCCATGGACCTGGATCTACTGCACAGTTTCGTCTCCGTCGTCGACGCCGGCGGCTTCACCCGGGCGGGCGAGCGCGTGCATCGCACGCAGTCCACCGTCAGCCAGCAGATCCGCAAGCTCGAATCCGACCTGGGCTGCGCCCTGTTTCGCCGCATGGGGCGCCAAGTGGACCTGACCGAGGACGGCGAGCGGCTGCTGGGCTACGCCCGCCGCATGCTGGCCCTGTCCACCGAAATCCGCGAAACCGTCAGCGGCAAGCCCGGCCTGGAGATCGTCCGCCTGGGTGTGCCGGACGACTTCGCCGTGCCCCAGCTGACCGCCCTGGCGGCCGATTTCGCCGCCGCCCGCCCCCAGGCCCGCATCGCCATGCGCTGCGACCTGAGCGTGCATCTGGGCCGCGCGCTGGATCGCGGCGAACTCGACATCGCCCTGATCAAGCGCGAGCCCGGCGCGGGCGACTGCCTGGCGGCCTGGCCCGAACGCCTGCGTTGGCTGCGCGGCCGGCAGGGATCGGACAAACCGCTGCCCGACCCGATCCCGCTGGTGGTTTTTCCGCAAGGATGCGTCTACCGCAACCGCGCCATCCATGCCCTGGAAAGCGCCGGCCGGCGCTGGCGCATCGCCTATGAAAGCCCCAACATCCACGGCCTGCAGGCCGCGCTCGAAGGCGGCCTGGGCATCGGGCTCCTGGCCGAACGCTGCATGACGCCCGGCACCCAAAGCTGCGACGACTTGCTGCCGCCCCCGGCGCCCAGCGAACTGGCCTTGCACCTGGGCCCTATGGCTGGCGCCGCGGCGCGCGAGCTGGCTCAGGTCATACGGCAGTTCTGCCGTGACACGATCGAATAGGAAGCAGGGAGAAGAGTGGGACCGCGCCGAAAGGCCGCGCAGGCCTCAAGCCGCCTCGGCGGCGGCAGGCAAGGGCGAGCCGTTGGCGGCCTGGCCTTGCTCGGCCAGGATCACGGCCGGTTTCACCGGCATGGTGACGTTGCGGATCTCGCAGACGCTGGAGGCGCGCCCGCCGGGCAGATATTCGCAAGCCGTGCCGGCGCACCGGCCGCAGCACGAGGCCACGCCCAGTTCGAACTGAAGGTCGTCCAGCGACGTGGCGCCCGCGTCGACGCAGGCGCGGACTTGACGCTCGGTGATGGCATTACAGACGCAAATATACATGCGAATTATTATCATCGTCATAACCTATGTGCGCAAGAGCTGAGCACCCAAAAGTTGTAACGAAGGGCGCGAACAGGCAAAAACCGGCTTCTACGCAACAGACAGCCGGCTGACCCGGCGCGATCGGCCTCGCCTCTCAAGGATCTACTAAATTCCCATATTTGGGATATATTCTCAAATATGGATGAAAACATAGCCCACCAAAACCGCTCCCTGGCGGAACATCTGCGGACGCTCCGGACGGATCGCGGGCTCACGCTGCAGGATCTCGCCGCCGGCAGCGGAGTCAGCCGGGCGACCCTCTCGCGCATCGAGAACGGCGAAGTCAGCCCCACGGCGGAAACGCTCGGCCGCCTGGCATCGGCCTTCAGCCTGCCTCTCTCGCAGTTGCTGGCGCCGATGGAGGCGGACTTTCCGCCGCTCGTGCGCCATGCCGATCAAAGCGTCTGGCGGGACCGCGAGCACGGGTTCTCGCGGCGCGCGCTCTCGCCGCCCAACAGACAGTTGAAGCTCGAGATGATCGAGTGCACGATCGAGCCCCGTCAGCGCATCGCCTACGACCGCCCGGCATTCGCGGGCCATGAGCACCATCTGGTGCTTTTGTCCGGCGCGCTCACGCTGACCGTCGACGGCGCGCGGCACGAGCTGGCCCCCGGCGACTGCCTGCGATATCGGCTGCGCGGCGCATCGTCGTTCGAGACCGGCGGCCAGGCCGCCCGCTACCTCATCGCCATGACCTGAGGAGCCGTCTTTCATGCAACCGCAAATCATCGAGCTCGACGGTCCCGCTCTCGAACAAAGACTGACGGCGCTTGCCCGGATCCTCGCCGACAGCGTCGCCCTGGGCGCGGCGATCGGCTTCATGGATTCGCTGACCCCGGACGACGCAGCCCGCTTCTGGCGCGAAAGCGTCCGGCCCGAGGTCGTCGCCGGAAGACGGATACTCTTTGCCGCGCAGCGCGACGGCGAGGTCCTGGGCACGGTGCAGCTCATCGTCGGCATGCCGCTCAATCAGCCGCACCGCTGCGAGATCGCGAAGATGATGGTCGATCCGCGCGCGCGCAGGCGCGGCCTCGGCCGGGCGCTCATGACCCGCGCCATCGACCGCGCCCGCGAACTCGGCAAGACGCTCATTACCCTGGACACGCGTACCGGCGACGCCGCCGAGCCGCTCTATGCCTGCGTCGGCTTCGAAGTCGCGGGGGTGATCCCCGACTACGCATGGGACCCGGACGGCAAGGCCAGGCACGCGACCACCTACATGTATCGCAGGATCTGAGCGGGCCTCACTGCTGCCGGAACACCAGCACCAGCCCGGCCAGGATGGCCGCCATGCCGGCCAGCGCCAGCCCGGGCAGGGCGTTGCCCAGCACCAGGTAGTCCAGCAGCACCGTCACCACCGGCACCAGGTAGAACAGGCTGGTGACGTTGACCAGGTTGCCCGAGCGGATCATCCGGTACAGCAGCAGCTGCGCCAACACGGAAATCACCAGCCCGAGCCAGAGCACCGGCACGAGCAGGCCCCAGGTCCATGCGATCGCGAAGGGCTGGAAGGGCACGCACAGCAGGTACAGAACCAGGCTGACCGCGTATTGCAGCGGCAGCACCTGGTCGGGCGCCTGGTCGATGCGCTTTTGCATCAACGCGCCCACGGTCATGCAGCCCAGCGCGGCCAGGCCGAAAAGAATGCCCGCGAGCGAAAACCGGGCGACGGCCAGGCTCTCCCAGACCACCAGCGCCAGCCCGCCCAGGGCAAGCAGCAGGCCGACCAGGCGCCAGGGAGAAAACCGCCGCTCGGTGAGCAGCAGGGTCAGGATGGGCTGGATGCCGAGCAGCGTGGCCAGCAGCCCCGGCGTCACGCCGTGCGCCATGGACTGGAAGTAGCACAGCGAATAGCCGCTGATCAGCAGCAGGCCCGCGATCGCCACGCGTCCGCTGGTGCCGGGCGCGGGCAGCCAGCGGCGACGCCCGCGCAAGGCCGTCAGGAAGATCAGGGCCAACCCGAACCGCAGGACCAGAAACGCAATGGGCGAACCGTGGTCCAGGCCCCAGCGCGTGAAGATGGCGCCGCTGCCCCACAGCAGAACGAAGAGGGCCATGGGGGCCCACGATGAATGTCGAGATGTCATGTCTGGAACTCGTCTGTCGAAAGATAGTGACGAACTCCGGCCGACCGGATACTGATCCGGAAAGGAAAATCAGGCGGGAGTCGCGAAGACGGCCGTATCAGGCCGCGACGGTCAGGGGCTCGGCGGGTGAACGCCGGCAACCGTCGGAGGTGCGACAGACGAAGGGGGAGGCATGGCCGCCCGCGCCCGAACACCCGCAGTCTGAACGAGAGACGGGCATTGAACGTGATGGGCGCTGGATTTCATGGCGTATTGCGTACCGTGCCGAAGTTGAAGTACTTGCCGGGTTAACTATACCTACGCCAGGCAGGAAAGCAATCGCGGCGCGGCCGCCGTGCGCCGGGCGGCGGCCGCGCTTCAACGCAGCACCTGCGCCTGCGCCTTGCGCACCGCCGCCGGCGCGATGCGCAGCGCCTCGCGGTACTTGGCCACCGTGCGGCGGGCAATGACGATGCCGCGCTCGGACAGGCACTGCATGATCTGGTTGTCGGACAGGGGCTTGCTGCGGTTTTCCTCGGCCACCATCTTGCGGATGTGCTCCTGCACCGCCGTGGCCGAAGCCGCGTCGCCGGTGTCGGTGGCCACCCCCGTGCCGAAGAAGCGCTTGAGCTCCATCGTGCCAAACGGTGTGAGCATGTACTTCTGCGCCGTGGCCCGTGAAATCGTGGATTCGTGCAAGCCAAGCTCGCTGGCGATGTCCTTGAGGATCAGGGGGCGCATGGCCGCCGCGCCATGGGTGAGGAAGTCCGACTGGTGCGCCACGATGGCCTGCGACACCCGCAGGATGGTGTCGAAGCGCTGCTCGACGTTGCGTATCATCCAGCGGGCCTGCTGCAGCTGGGCCAGCAAGGCGGTGTGGCCGCCTTCGCGCCGATTGCCCAGCAGCTGGGCATAGACCCCGTTGACATGCAGGCGCGGCACCACCGCGCTGTTGAGCACGGCCTGCCAGCCCTGGCGGGTCTTGCGCACCAGCACGTCGGGCACGGCGTAGTCGGCCGCCGGCACGGTCCAGGCGCGGCCGGGGCGCGGGTCCAGCCGCACGATCAGGGCGTAGGCCGAGCGCAGGACGGCGGCATCGCACTGCAGGGCCTCGCGCAGCCGCGCCGGATTGCCCGCCGCCAGCAAGGGCAGGTGCTGGGCGCAGATCTGCCGCGCGCAGGCCAGCACCTGGCTGTCGGCCGCCTCCGGCAGGCGCGAGACGTCGGGATGGCGCAGCTGCAGCCGCAGACAGTCGGCCATGTCGCGCGCGCCGATGCCGGGCGGTTCGAACGATTGCAGCAGCGTCAGCGCGGTGCGCAATTCGTCGGCATCGACCTCGAGCTCGGCCGGCAGCCAGGTCAGTATCTCGTCCAGCGGCGAACCCAGGTAGCCGTTGTCGTCGAGCTCGTCGATCAGCATGCGCACCAGGGTCTGGTCGCGCGCCTGGGCACGGGTCAGCGCCAATTGGCCCAGCAGGTGCTCGCGCAGCGTATCGGCGTGCGCGGCCTGCGGCAGGTCGTCGTCGGGGTACACCCCGCCCGCGCCCGGCATCTCCTCGGCCCGCAATTCGGCCGATTCGGACAGCGAGTCGGCCTGCTCCATCGAGTCCTCGCGCTCGGGGTCGGCCGCTTCGGCCGCCGGGGCCGGGTCCTCGTCGCGCTCGAGCAGCGGGTTTTCGATCAGCGCCTGGGAAATCTCCATTTCGAGCTCGACCGACGACAGCTGCAGCAGCCGGATGGACTGCTGCAGCTGCGGTGTCAGGGCCAGATGCTGGCCCTGCCGAATTTCCAGGGCAGGACGATTGCTCATAGGTACAATCATAAGGGTCAATCGGATGCCGACCCTCGTGCGCCAACACTTTCCCGTGCCAGACATGCCCGCCACTCCCGATCGCATACGCCAGGACCGCCGCCTCATCGGCCAGACCCTCTTCAAGCTGTCGCTGATGCGCCTGGCCATCCTGGCCGTGGGCATCGTCATCGCCGCGGGCATCTGGATCTACGTCGCGTCCTGGATCCTGCACGACGCCTCGCCCTGGATGCAGGGCCTGGACCAGAGCATCGGGCTGAACTGGCAGCACATCCTGGGCCCGTCGGCGGTCAGCCTCCTCAACAGCTTCATCAACCCCTGGCTGTGGCGCATCCTGGCGCTCATCTGGACGCTCATCGTCGCGTACAGCCTCAAAGCCTGGATACTCTCCAGCCTGGCCGCCGGCCGCCTCTACGCGGTCGACAGCCGCGTGCTGGCCGACATGCGCCCCCATTTGTGCGACGAGGTGGTCGACGTGCTGCGCTGGGTCTGGCAAGACCGCAGCGAGCCCTTCACCATCGGCGATCTGCAGCGCGCGCACAAGGAACTGGGCAGCAACCGCATCGGCAAGATCGCCCTGATGCGCGAGCAAAACGCCATTCTCGACCAGGGCGCCGGCGACGACGCCCGATCCGAGGACCTGCCGCGCGCGGCGCGGCGCCAGACCGAGCCCACGCTCAGCCGGTCTCGCTGAGACTCCCGGCCGCAACACCCGGCGGCAAAAAGTTTGCGCCGCCGCAAAAAATATGAAAGACTAGAAAGATGGACGCGCAATGCACTTTCTTCGCACAAGCCATGGCCCGGGGCAACGCCCGCGCCGGGTTTGCCGCCGCGCGTCTTTCCCGCATCGCCTCCCCCCTGGCCGCCTCGGCCGCTCTAGCGCTATCCCTAGACCTAGCGACCGGTTGCCGAGCCTAGCGTTCGTGGTGTTCGGCAGCCCCTGGCCCGCGGAGTTTCCTGCCGCGGCGCAGCTTGCCACAAGCCCGCTTCCTGCTTAAAAATTAGAATCCAGCCCGCACTACCTTGCGAGCTGATGCCGGCACCGCTTTACCCCTGGCCGCCACCCTGGCCACCCGCCGGCACAACGGATTCACGAGACCCGAGGCCCCCGAAATGATGTTCGCCAACCCTGCCACCAAATACGTCCCCTTCCGCCCCTTCACGCGCGATTTTTCCGAGCGCACCTGGCCCAGCAAGCGCATCACCCATCCCCCCATCTGGATGAGCACCGATCTGCGCGACGGCAACCAGGCCCTGATCGAACCCATGAGCGTGGAGCGCAAGGTGCGCTTCTTCGACCAGCTGGTGAAGATCGGCTTCAAGGAAATCGAAGTGGGCTTTCCCTCGGCCTCGCAGACCGATTTCGATTTCGTGCGCAAGCTCATCGACGAGAAGCGCATTCCCGACGACGTCACCATCATCGTGCTCACGCAAGCGCGTGAAGAGCTGATCAGCCGCACGGTGGAAGCGGCCGCCGGCGCCAAGCGCGCGATGATCCACCTCTACAACGCCTGCGCGCCGTCCTTCCGCAAGATCGTCTTCAACATGAACAAAGACGAGGTGAAGAACGTCGCGGTCACCGGCACCAAGCTGGTCATGAAGTACATGGCCCAGCATCCCGGAACCGACTGGCGCTACGAGTACTCGCCCGAAGTCTTCTCCACCACCGAACCCGAGTTCGCGCTGGAAGTGGCCGATGCCGTGGCCGAGACCTGGGGCGCCACGCCCGAGCGCAAGCTGGTGCTCAACCTGCCCGCCACCATCGAGGCCACCCAGCCCAATCTGTACGCCGACCAGATCGAATGGATGTGCAAGAACCTGGCGCGCCGCGACAGCATCATCGTCAGCCTGCACCCGCACAATGACCGCGGCACCGCCGTGGCGGCCGCCGAGTTCGGCGTGATGGCCGGCGCCGACCGCATCGAAGGGTGCCTGTTCGGCAGCGGCGAGCGCACCGGCAACGTCGACCTCGTGACACTGGCGCTCAATCTCTACACCCAGGGCATCCACCCCGGCCTGGATTTCTCCGACATCGACGAAGTGCGCCGCACCGCCGAGTACTGCAACCAGATCCCCGTGCATCCGCGCCACCCCTACGCGGGCGACCTGGTGTTCACGGCCTTCTCCGGCTCGCACCAGGACGCCATCAAGAAGGGCTTCGCGGTGCAGAAGCCCGACGCCGTGTGGGAAGTGCCCTACCTGCCCATCGACCCGGCCGACCTGGGCCGCAGCTACGACGCGGTCATCCGCGTCAACAGCCAGTCGGGCAAGGGCGGCGTGTCCTACCTGCTCGAGCAGGAACACGGCCTGGTCCTGCCGCGCCGTCTGCAGATCGAGTTCTCGCGCGCCATCCAGCGCGTCACCGACGAGACCGGCCACGAAGTGACCTCGGGCGACGTGTACGGCATCTTCGACAGCGAATACCTGTCGCAGACTTCGCCCTGGGCGCTGATCAGCCATCGCATCGAAAGCAACCCCTCGGCCGGCGAAGGCAAGCACTATACGGTCACGGCCGAACTCGAATACAACGGCCAGCGCCGCACGGTGCAGGGTAGCGGCGACGGCGCGCTGGCGGCCTTCGTCGCCGCCGTCGGCGAGCCGATCCGCATCATGGACTACACCGAGCACGCCATCGGCACCGGCACCGACACCCGCGCCGCCTGCTACGTGGAAACGCGCGTGGGCGATTCGCCGACCGGCTTCGGCGTGGGCATCGACGGCGACATCGTCACGGCCTCGTTCCGCGCGGTGCTGAGCGCAGTGAACCGGCGCGTGGCGGTGCGCAGCATGATCGCCGAAACCGCCGAGGACGAAGCGATCGCCTGAAGCTTCAAAGCAGCCCCCGGGACGATCTTCCGGCGCGGGCCTGCCTACCCCGAAAGCCAACCCTTACCCGGGTTGGCTTTTTTTTCGATGCTGCGCCGCAACTAGCCATGCCGGGATATTTCCCCTATAAATTCGATATATAGAATATTTATTCACCATAAAAAATATAAGCCCTACCAGATCGGCCACCGGAGCAGGCAAGCCATGTCCCGCAATCCTCCCGTCTATTTCGTGTCCACCGCCGACACGCCGGGCTATCACCCCGCCAACCACCTCGGCACGCTCAATCGCCGCCTGATCGGCCCGGAAACCGTCGGCTCCAGCCGCCTGGAAGTCATCCACGGCACGATCGAAAAAGGCAAGGGCGCCTTGCCCCATGCCCATCCCGGCATCGAACAGGTCTGCTACGTGATCAGCGGCCGGGCCGTGGCCGAGGTGAACGGGCAGCGCAGGGAACTCGGCCCCGGCGATTGCTGCTTTTTCCCGCCGGACGCCATGCACGTCTTCACCGTGGTCAGCGACGAGCCGGCGCAGATCCTGGTCATCTATTCCCCGCCTTATGAAGAATCTCCCGAACGCGTGGTGCGCCCTGCCTGAGGGCGACCGCGCCGCGGCACCAATCCAAAGGAAGCGTGCATGAATTTCGATCTCACCGAAGATCAAACTTCCATCGTCCAAGCCGTGCAATCCGTCTGCGCCCGCTTCGACATGGAGTACTGGGACCAGCTCGATGTCTCGGGCACTTTTCCGCACGAGTTCTACAAGGCCTTGTGCGAAGGCGGATGGCTGGGCGTGGCCATGCCCGAAGCCGTGGGCGGCGCGGGCCTGGGCATCGTCGAGGCGGCGCTGGTGATGCAGACCATCGCGCAGTCCGGCGCGGGCATGAGCGGCGCCTCGGCCGTGCACATGAATGTGTTCGGCCTGAACCCGGTCGTGGTCTTCGGCACCGACGAACAGAAGGCGCGCTTCCTGCCGCCGCTCATCGCCGGCCAGGAGAAAGCCTGCTTCGGCGTGACCGAGCCCGACGCGGGCCTGGACACCACCAAGCTCAAGACCTTCGCCCGCAAAGTGCCGGGCGGCTATTCGGTCACCGGCCGCAAGATCTGGATCTCGACCGCGCAGGTCGCGGACCGCATCCTGCTGCTGGCGCGCACCAAGCGCCTGGACGAAGTGAAAAAGGCCACCGAAAGCCTGTCGCTCTTCTACACCAGGCTGGACCGCAGCAAGGTCGAAGTGCGCAAGATCGACAAGATGGGTCGCGCGGCCGTCGACACCAACATGCTGTTCATCGACGACCTCTTCATACCCGAGGAAGACCGCATCGGCGAAGAAGGCAAGGGCTTCGAATACATCCTGCACGGCTTGAACCCGGAGCGCATCCTGGTCGCCGCAGAGGCCGTGGGCATAGGCCGGGCCGCGCTGGAAATCGCCACGCGCTACGCCAAGGAGCGCATGGTGTTCGGCCGCCCCATCGGCATGAACCAGGGCGTGCAGCATCCGCTGGCGCAGGCCTGGATGCAGCTCGAATCGGCCGACCTCATGATGCTCAAGGCGGCCTCGCGCTACGACGCGGGCCAGTCGTGCGGCGCCGAGGCCAACGCCGCCAAGTACCTGGCGGCCGAAGCCGGACACAACGCCTGCCAGACCGCCATCATGACGCTGGGCGGCATGGGCTACTCGCGCGAGTACCGCGTCGAGCGATTGCTGCGCGAATCGTACATTCCGCGCATCGCGCCCGTGAGCCCGCAACTCATCATGTGCTTCATCGCCGAGCGCGTGCTGGGCCTGCCCAAGTCTTATTGAAAAGAATCGCCATGCTCAATCCCAATGCCAAGCCCACCGGTCCCCTGGCCGGCATACGCGTCGTCGACATGACCTCGGTGGGCATGGGCCCCTACGCCACGCAGATCCTCGGCGACATGGGCGCCGACGTGCTCAAGATCGAAGCCCCCGCCGGCGACGTGTTCCGCTACGCCGAGCCCGCGCTGCACACCGGCATGGGCGCGGCCTTTCTCAACCTGAACCGCAACAAGCGCTTTCGCGCGCTGGACATCAAGCATGAAGCGGATCTGGCCGAGCTCAAGACGCTGATCGGCGAAGCCGACGTCTTCATTTCCAATGTGCGGCCGCAGGCGCTGCGCAAGCTGGGCCTGGACTACGAGTCGCTGCGCGCCGGCAACCCGCGCCTGATCTACTGCGGCGCTTACGGCTACGCCGAATCGGGGCCCTACGGCGGCCAGCCGGCCTTCGACGACATCATCCAGGCGCGCTGCGGCATGGCGCAGTTCCAGGGCGCCAACGCGGGCGAGCCGCAGTACGTCAACACCATCATGGTCGACAAGGTGTCGGGCCTGACCGTGACCTATGCCCTGGCCATGGCCCTGTACGAGCGCGAGCGTTCGGGCCAGGGGCAGGCCCTCGAAATACCGATGTTCGAGACCATGGTGTCCTTTCTCGCGCCCGAACAGCTGGCCGGGCGGACTTTCGTGCCGCCTCAGGGTCCGGCCGGCTATCCGCGCGTCATGACGCCGCACCGCAAGCCCTATCGCACCGCCGACGGCCACATCGCGCTGCTGCCCTACACCACGGCCCAGTGGATGCGCTTTTTCACGCTGGCCGAGCGGCCCGACCTGGTGGCCGACCCGCGCTATGCCGATCTCGCTTCGCGCAGCGCCAACATCGTCGAGCTCTATGCCACGTTGGCCGAGATCGTCAGCGGGCGCACCACGGCGCAATGGCTGGCCTTGCTCGCCGATGCCGACATTCCCCACAGCGAGGTGCCGCGCTACGAGGACGTGCTGAACGACCGGCATCTGCGTGAGACCGGCATGGTCTTCGAATACGATCACCCCACCGAAGGACGCCTGCGCGCGGTCGGCATTCCGACGCGCTTCTCGCGCACGCCGGGCAACATCCGATCATGGCCGCAGGCGCTGGAACGCGACGCGGCGCACTCGAGCAAGGAAGGCTAATGGCCACGCGGCAAAACGCCGACAACACCGGCCACGCGAGCGTCAAGACGGCGCTGCGCGTGATCGAGATCATCGAGATCTATGCCCAGGAAGGGCGGTCGCTGACGCTGACCGAACTCTCCAGGCGGCTGGATGCGCCCATGTCCAGCTGCCTGGGCCTGATCCGCACGCTGGTGTCGCGCGGCTATCTGTACGAAACCGGCAAGCGGCAGGGCTACTACCCCACGGCGCGCCTGCTGCACACCGCCCAGCGCATCGCGCACAACGATCCGGTGCTCGAGCGCATGCAACCCATCATGGAAGCGCTGCGCGACGCCACGGGCGAGACCGTGGTGCTCGGCCAGCTCCAGGATAACCGGGTGCGCTATCTGGACGTGTGCGAATCGGCCAACCCCGTGCGCTACATCACGGCGCCGGGCGATCTGCGCGAGCCGCACATCAACTCCATAGGCCGCGCCATCCTGGGCGCCTCGAGCGACGAGGCCCGCAATCAGGTGCTGGACAATCTCCCGTTCGCGCCCGGCGCGGCCCATGCCGCCGTGTCGCGCGATACGCTGGAATCGCAGCTGCGGCAATGGCGCGAACAGGGGTGGTACCCCAACTTCGGCGAATCTTTCTCCGACCTCGGCGGCATCGCCGTTCCGATCACGATCGGCGACGCCATCTACGGCTTGTCGGTGGCCGGGCCCCTCTATCGCATGCAGCCGCGCGCCGCGGAAATCGTCGCGGCGCTGCAGGCGGCCGCGCGCGAACTCGACTCGCACGCGGCACGCAAAGCCGATTCATCCATGCCGCTACAGGAAAGCTCCGTATGACATCCGCCATTCCCACCTTGAGCCAGGGCTATTACTGGCAGGACATCGCGGTCGGCCAGAAATTCCGCACCTTCCGCCGCACCATCACCGAGACTGATATCGTCAACTTCATCAGCGTCACGGGCATGCTGGAGACGATCTTCATCGACACGACCTTCTCGCATGGCGCGATCCAGGGCCGGCCGGCGCCCGGCGCGCTGACCTACGGCCTGATCGAAGGCTTCATCATGCAAGGCATGATCCAGGGAACCGGGCTGGCCCTGCTGGAAGTGCACAAGAAAATGCTGGCGCCGGTCATGGCCGGCGACACCGTCTGGGCCGAAATCGAAATCACCGGGATACGTCCGACTTCCCAGCACAACCGGGCGGTAGTAGTGTCACAGATCGAAGTACGCAATCAACACGACAAGCCTGTCATGACCTATACAGCGACCCGCATGCTGGCGGGCCGGCCTGCCAGCCCGTGAGTCGGGAAGAAGCCATTCGGAACAAGCAGTTTTTCTTGTACGCGATCACGCGGAACAAAAAGGAGAGGAGGAAGAGGCATGAAAAAGCAAAACGGAAAAATGCATAGATTCGTCAGGCAGGGCCTTGCCGGGCTTGCACTGCTGGGCGCGGGGATGGCGGCCTCCACCGCGTCGTTCGCCGCCGCTGCCGGCCCCGCGCCGGACGCGATCACGGTGGGCACGCTGTACGCCTCCAGCGGGGCGTTCGCGGCGATCTCCATGCCGGTCTACAACGGGCTCAAGCTCTGGGTGAACGACATCAACGCCCACGGCGGCGTCTATGTGAAGCCCTACGACAAGAAGCTGCCGATCAAGCTCGTCTCTTATGACGACCAGAGCTCGACCAGCACGGCGACCACGCTCTACAACCAGCTCATCACGCAGGACAAGGTGGACATCCTGGTCGCCGACTCCGGCTCGGTGCTGACTTCGGTGGCGGTGCCGCTGGCGCGCGAGCACCAGAGACTGCTGTTCGACCAGACCGGCACGGGAACCAACTTCTTCTCGGCGGACAACAAATACAACGTCCTGCTCGACGATCCGGTTTCCTCGATCTGGCCGCACCGCCTGGCGGAGTTCCTCATCAACGAAGGGCCCAAGCACCACGTGCGCCGCGTCGCGATCCTGTACTCGACCAACGACTTCACCGGCGCGCAGGCCGAGGCGATGCACAAGTATCTCGAGGCCGCGAAAGACAAGGTGGAGATCGTCTATTACCTCGGGGTGCCGACCAGCACGACGAATTATCAAGTGCTGATCCATCGCATCCAGGCCACGCATCCCGATGCGGTGCTCGAGCTCGGCTATCCGACCAACGACATCGCCTTCCTCAAGGCGCTGCATTCCACGGGCTTCAAGTTCCCGGTCGTGTTTTCGATCTATGCGGGCCTGGAGACCGACTTGCTGCAAAAGAATGCCGGCGACGAGTCGCTCAAGAATGTCTTCTCCTACGTGCCGGCCACGGGCGTCAAGTACAAGCCCTCGTTCGGCATGGACATGGAAGCGTTCACCGGAGCCTATCGCAAGCTGTATGGCGCCGACGTCAATGTCGGGTTCAATGCGGTGGCGGGCTACAACACGGGTCTTGTGATCGAGAAGACGCTCAACACCACGCAAAGCATGGATCAGCTCGCCTTGCGCGACGCGGTGTTCGCCCAATCCGGCAAACTGACGACGCTCAACGGCTCGTTCGAACTCACGCCCGAGGGAGCGCAAAAGGGCAATCTGATGCCGATCGGGCAGTTGCAGGCCAAGGGCAAGAGCGTCAGCCTGGTTTCGGTCTACCCCGCGGACGTGGCGCAAGCCGAGCCGATTTTCGGCAAGCATTGATATAGGAACCATCCCCCGGCAAAGCCGGGGGAACCCCTTATCGCGTCAGTCGTGCTTGATCGAAACGGTCTTGAGCACGGTAAAGCCGTACAGCGCCTCGAAGCCCTTCTCGCGCCCATGGCCGCTGGCCTTGACGCCGCCGAAGGGCAGTTCGATGCCGCCGCCCGCGCCGTAGTTGTTGATGAAGACCTGACCGCTCCTGACCTTGCGCGACAAGCGCAGGGCGCGCGAACCGTCGCGCGTCCAGACGCTGGCGACCAGGCCGTATTCGGTGGCGTTGGCGATGCGCACGGCGTCGGCTTCGTTGTCGAACGGCATGGCCGACAGGACCGGGCCGAAGACTTCTTCCTGCGCCAGGCGGTGCTTGACCGGCACGTCGCGCAATAGCGTGGGAGCTTGATAGAAGCCGGAGTCCGGCGCCTCGGGCACCACGCTGCCGCGCGCCACGGTGGCGATGCCGTCGCGCTCGGCGTCGCGCAGGAAGCCCTGCACGCGCTCCTGCTGGGTCTTGCGGATCAGCGGGCCGCAATCCAGGTCCATCGCGGCCGGACCGGTGCGCAGCGCGGCGAAAGCCTTGCCCACGCGCTCGAGCACTTGTTCGTAGGCGCTGCGCTCGATCAGCAGGCGGCTGCCGGCCGAACAGGTCTGCCCGGCGTTCTGCACGATGGCGTTGAGCACCACCGGCACCATGGCTTGCATGTCGGCGTCGGCGAACACGATCTGCGGCGACTTGCCGCCCAGCTCCATGGTGACCGGCACGTGGCGTTCGGCCGCGGCCTGCGTCACCAGCACGCCCACGCGCGGCGAGCCGGTAAAGGAGATGTGGTCCACGCCGGCGTGGCGCACCAGGATGTCGCCGGCCTCGTGGCCGTAGCCGGTGACGATGTTGAGCGCCCCCGGCGGGAAGCCCACTTCGGCGGCCAGCTCGGCCACGCGCAGCAGCGACATGCAGGCGTCTTCGGCCGGCTTGACCACGCAGGCATTGCCCGCCGCCAGCGCGCCGCCGACGCTGCGGCCGAAGATCTGCATGGGGTAATTCCAGGGCACGATGTGCCCGGTGACGCCGTGCGGTTCGCGCAGCGTCAACACGGTATAGCCCTGGGCGTAGGGAATGGTCTCGCCGGTGAGCTTGTCGGCCGCGCCGCCGTAGAACTCGAAATAGCGCGCCAGCGCCGTGGCGTCGGCGCGCGCCTGCTTGGTGGGCTTGCCGCAATCGCGCGACTCGATCTGCGCCAGTTCTTCGTGATGGTCCTGCACCTTCACGGCCAGCTTCAACAGGAGGCGTCCGCGTTCGGCCGCCGAAAGCCTGCCCCAGGCGCCTTCGTCGTAGGCGCTCCGCGCGGCCTGCACGGCCAGGTCGATGTCGGCGGCGTTGCCGCGCGCGATGCGGTCGTACTCTTCGCCGGTGGAGGGGTCGATGACGGGGATGGACTCACCCGAGGCGCCGGCAACGGCGCGGTTATCGATGAAATGCGACTTCACTGTGGTCTCCTGTGTTCTGTCGGTGCGCGACCGAAGGGGTCAGCATAGAACTAAAAGCCGGAACGAACGCTACAGAGCGCTACATCTGCACCGACAGCCCGCCGTCGACCACCAGCACGTGGCCGTTGACGAAGGACGAGGCGGGCGAGGCCAGGAACGCCGCCGCCGTGGCGATTTCCTCGGGCTGCCCCCAACGGCCCATGGGATTGCGCGCGCCCACGGCCGGGCCCAGCTGAGGATCGGCCGCCATGGCCACGTTGGTCTCGGTGACGAACGTGCCCGGCGCAATGGCGTTGCTGGTGATGCCGTGCCTGGCGTATTCCGTCGCCAACGCGCGCATCATGCCCGTGAGCCCCTGCTTGGCTGCCGGATACAGCGCATCGCCCGCGCGCGTCACCTCGCCCAGCACCGAGGTGATGGTGATGAGCCGGCCGTACTGCCGCTTGACCATGCGTTCGGCCGCGCGCTTGGAAAGCAGCATGCCCGCCACCAGGTCCACTTCGATCAATTCGCGGATCTCGGCCACGGTGGCGTTGGCCAGCGTCTTGCGCAGGCGCATGCCCACGTTGTTGACCAGAACATCGAGCCGGCCGAACTCGGCATCGATGCGCGCGAACGCGGCTTCCGAAGCGTCGTCATCGGTCACGTCGAAGGGCAGGGCAGACGCCGCCAGGCCCTCGGCCTTCAGCGCCGCCACGGCCTCCTCGACCGCCTGCGCCTGGCGGCCGTTGATAAGCACGTGCGCGCCGCAGCCGGCCAGCGCCCGCGCCATGCACAGCCCCAGGCCGCGCGCCGAGCCGGTGACCAGCGCGACCTGGCCGGCCAGGGAAAACTTGGGAAAGAAGGCAGTAGAGGCCGTCATCATGTCCACCATGAGGCAATTGTTCGATCGGGCTTTTCAGCCGCCGGAAAAAGCAAAGCCCCCGAAGGCTTGCCTGCGCAGAGGCCGCACCGGGGGCTTGCTGTTAATTTACGATATCAAGAATCGGCTTTCTTCGCGGCCTTTTTCACTGCCTTCTTGGCCGCGGCTTTCTTCACCGCGGTTTTCTTGACCGCAGTTTTGGCGGCGGCCTTCTTTGCCGTGGCAGGCGTCGCAGCCGTCTTCGCGGTGGTCTTGGCTGCCGTCTTGCGCGCGCCCGGCCGCTCGGGCCGCGGCTCGAACTCGAAGCCCACCTTGCCGTCCGGCTGGCGCACCAGGAAGGCCTTGAACTTGCGATTCGTGCGGCTGGACACGAAGCCGTCGAGCAGATCCGTGCGCCCTTGGGACAGCAGCTTCTCCATCTGCTCGCGCGAGATCTCCTGCTGCAGGATCACCTTGCCCGAACGGAAGTCGCAGCTCTTTTCCGGTCCCACCGATTTCTCGCACACATAGCTCATGCCGTGCTCGAAGACCTTGGAGCCGCACTTGGGGCAAGCGCCCACCGACGTATGGCCGGAGAAGTCCACGGGTTCTGCATCGTCATCGTCGCTCTGGCCGAAATCGAACTCGAGCTTGTATTCGTCGCTGATGCGCAGAATGGCCGCGAAAGGCCGGCCCATCTTGCTGATGAAGCCTTGCAGCGGGCCGATCTCGCGCTTGGTCAGCAGCTCTTCCACCTCGGGCAGCTCGAACGTGCGTCCGCCCGGATGCTTGCCGATCGAGAAATCGCAGTTCGTGCAGGCATAGCGGCGATAGTTTTCCTTCACCAGGCCGCCGCACTTGGGACAGGGCGTCTGCAAGGTCGCGTAGTCGCCCGGCACCGTGTCGCGCTCGTATTCCTTGGCGCGCTTGACGATGACCTGCGTCATCTGCGCGATCTCGCGCATGAAGGCCTGGCGGTCCAGGCTGCCCTGCTCGATCTGCTTGAGCTTGTGCTCCCACTCGCCGGTCAGTTCGGGCGAAGTCAGTTCGCTCACGTCCAGGCCCGAGAGCAGCGTCATCAGCTGGCGCGCCTTGGCCGTGGGCATCAGGTCGCGGCCTTCGCGGCGCATATAGGTCTCGTTGATCAGGCCTTCGATGATGGACGCGCGCGTGGCAGGCGTGCCCAGGCCGCGCTCGGACATGGCTTCGCGCAGTTCCTCGTCGTCCACCAGCTTGCCCGCGCCTTCCATGGCCGAGAGCAGCGTCGCTTCGTTGTAGCGGGCCGGCGGCTTGGTCGCCAGGCCCAGGGCCTCGACGTTCTCAGTGCGCACCTTCTCGCCTTCGGCCACCGGCACCAGGTTCGCGTCTTCGCCTTGTGCTTCCTTGCCGTAGACCGCCAGCCAGCCCGGCGTGACCAGCACCTTGCCCTCGGTCTTGAACTTGTGCCCCTGCACCTCGGTGATGCGCGTGGTGACGCGGTATTCGGCCGCGGGGAAGAACACCGCCAGGAAGCGCTTGAGCACCAGGTCGTAGAGCTTGGCCTCGGCCTCGCTCAATTCGCGCGGCACCTGCAGCGTGGGAATGATGGCGAAGTGGTCCGACACCTTCTTGTTGTCGAAGATGCGGCGGTTGGGCTTGACCCACTGGTTCTTCACCACCGTGCCGGCGTGCTGCGACAGCCCGCCCACGGCGCGCGAATCGCCCTGCGCCAGCGCCTGCATGGTCTGCTGCACCGTGGCGACGTAGTCCTCGGGCAGATAGCGCGAATCGGTACGCGGATAGGTCAGCGCCTTGTGGCGCTCGTACAGCGTCTGCGCCAGGGACAGCGTGGTCTTGGCCGAGAAGCCGAAGCGGCCGTTGGCTTCGCGCTGCAACGAGGTCAGGTCGTAGAGGGCCGGCGACATCTGCGTCGAAGGCTTGGATTCTTCGCTGGCCACGCCGGCCTGGCCGCGGCACGCGGCCACCACGCTTTGCGCGGCGGCAAGCGACCACAGGCGCGATTCGCGCTTTTCGGGATCGCGCTCGTCTCTCTTGAAATCCGGGTCGATCCAGCGGCCTTCGTACAAGCCGGCGGCGGCCACGAACGTGCCGTGCACTTCCCAGTAGTCGCGCGAGACGAACTTGCGGATGCGCTCTTCGCGCTCCATCACGATGGCCAGCGTAGGCGTCTGCACGCGGCCCACGGGCGTCTTGAAAAAGCCCCCGTCCTTGCTGTTGAAGGCCGTCATGGCGCGCGTGCCGTTGATGCCCACCAGCCAGTCGGCCTCGGCGCGCGAGCGGGCGGCCGCTTCCAGCGGCTTCATCTGCCCGTCGTCGCGCAGATTGTCGAAGGCGTCGCGGATGGCGGCCTGCGTCATGGACTGCAGCCACAGGCGCTTGATGGGCTTCTTCACGCCCGCATACTGGATGATGTAGCGAAAGATCAGCTCGCCCTCGCGCCCCGCGTCGCAGGCGTTGATGACGGCGTCCACGTCCTTGCGCTTGGCCAGCTTGACGAGCAGCTTGAGCCGTTCGGTCGATCTCTTGTCGGCCGGGCCCAGGTCGAATTCGGGCGGAATCACCGGCAGGTGGGTGAAGCTCCACTTGCCTTTGACCGGGTCGTTGGGCGCCACCAGGCCGAGCAGGTGCCCGACGCTGGACGACAGCACGTATTGATCATTCTCGAAATAGTCGCCCTCTCGCGTAAAGCCGCCCAAAGCGCGCGAGATATCCAGGGCTACCGAAGGTTTTTCGGCAATGATCAGGGTTTTTGTTGTCATGAGTGTTCCGGCTGGCGGAAAACCGCCAATTAGCGCGGATGATAAGTGCGCGACTTCAGGGCATGCAAGTAGCAGGGGGTTGGACCCCATTATTGCAGCATGGGAAAACGCCTGGTCCAGCGGGCCGTGGCCTCGGTCAGGAAAGCCGGCACGTCGGGAGCCGGCAGCGCGTCGAAACCCAGGCTGCGCCACGCCGCGCCCAGGGCCGCCAGCGGCTTGGCGGTGTCGACCGACTGCGCGTGATTCTGCTTGGACAATTTCATCCCGGTGACCGGATCGACCACCAGCGGCACGTGCATCACCCGCGGCAGCGGCAGATTCAGGAGACGGCCCAGCACGCGCTGGCGCGCCGTGGAGCCCAGCAGGTCGGCGCCGCGTACCACGTCGGTCACGCCCTGATCGGCATCGTCGACCACCACCGCCAGTTGATAGGCCCACAGGCCGTCGGCCCGCTTCAGGGCGAAATCGCCTACCGCCCGGGCCACGTCCTGCTCCTGCGGGCCCAGCCAGCGGTCGTCGAACCGCTCGATGCCCGACGATAAAGACTGGGGCCCCCACGCTGCGCCCTGCGGGCTTGCTGCCCCCCAAGGGGGCGCATTTGCCTCGGGGCGGCCCAGCGGCAAACGTACCCGCCAGGCCCGTGCCTGGCGGCCGGGCGCCAGGCCGTTGCGGCAGGTGCCGGGATAGGGTCGCTCGCCGTCGATCCCGGCGGTGTCCAGGGCGCCTTGAGAATCGGCGATTTCGCGCCGCGTGCAGCTGCAGCCATACACCAGGCCGCGCGCGGCCAGATCGTCGAAAGCGCGCTGATACAGATGGCCGCGCCGGGACTGCCAGACCACCTCGCCGTCCCAGTGCAGGCCGAGCGCGCGCAATTGATTCAGGATGAATTCGTCCGCCCCCGCCACGGTGCGCGGCGTATCGATGTCTTCGATGCGCATCAGCCAGCGGCCCGCATGGGCGCGGGCGTCCAGCCAGCTGGCCAGCGCGGCCGCCAGCGAGCCGGCATGCAGGGGTCCGCTAGGACTGGGGGCGAAACGGCCTACGTACAACGCGCCGCTCAATGCAGGCGGCGGCCGCTTTCGTCTTCGAGCAGCTCGTCCAGGACGAGGTTGTCGATCTCGGCTTCCTGGCTCCACAGGACCATCAGGGCGATGATCTTGGTGCACGACAGAGGAACCGGAGCCTCGGGAGCGGCCAGGGCGCGGTCGATGACGATCTCGCGCAGGGGCGCGGGCAGGATGCCGGCGGCTTCCAGAAACGTGATGAAACCGATGGACTCGGTGCCCAGCTGGCGGTACTCGGATTCGGCGTAGATGCGCACGCCCGTGCTGGGGACTTGGGCCAGCTCGACGCAGCGCTCGGTGGTTTCGGCCAGGCCGTAGAGCCAGCCGAGGGCATCATCGATGTCGTCGTGCTCGAACCCTGCCGCGGCGAGCCGCTTGGCCAGCACATCGGCCGCGGGGCAAGCCTGGGGGGTGTAATAGTTCTCGAACAGGTAAACCAGGATGTCGTACATAAGAGTGCAGGTGCCTGTTTGGAGCCCATTTGCACAGTCGGCCCGCTCATCGGCAAACCAGCGAATGTAATTTTACTCTACGCTGATTCACCCCCTCCGGCAACACGCCGGAGCCCTCTTCCCAGAGGGAAGGCGGGGCGGGTCGTGTCGTAAAAGCGACATCTCGCGAATGGCCCCACGGGTGCTAAAGTTCTGGTTTTCCCTGCCACGTTTCTTCCTATAAGGAACCGCCATGCAATTCAGCCAGTTCAACGTCAACGCCCTGATGGAAATCACCTCGCGCCCCGAAGTGGTGTTCGTGCGAGGCGAGGGCTCCTGGCTGGAAGACCATGCGGGCAAGCGATACCTGGATTTCATCCAGGGCTGGGCGGTCAACACCCTGGGCCACTGCGCGCCCGAAATGCGCGCGGCAGTCATCGAGCAGTCCGGCAAACTCATGAACCCCTCGCCGGCGTTCTACAACGAGCCCTCCATCGCGCTGGCCGAGCGCCTGACCGGCAGCTCGGTGTTCGACCGCGTGTTCTTCGCCAACAGCGGCGCCGAGGCCAACGAAGGCGCGATCAAGCTCGCGCGCAAGTGGGGCAAGGTCAAGAAGAACGGCGCCTACAAGATCATCACCATGGACCACGGCTTTCACGGCCGCACCATCGCCACCATGTCGGCGTCGGGCAAGCCGGGCTGGGACACGATGTACGCGCCGCAGGTGCCGGGCTTCCCCAAGGCCGACCTGAACGATCTGGAGTCGGTGAAGCGCCTCATCGACAAAGAGACCGTGGCCATCATGCTCGAGCCCGTCCAGGGCGAGGCCGGCGTCTACCCCGCCACGCAGGAGTTCATGCAGGGCCTGCGCAAGCTGGCCGACGAGAACCAGCTGCTGCTCATCGTCGACGAAGTGCAGACCGGCATGGGCCGCACCGGCACGCTCTTTGCCTACCAGCAATACGGCATCACGCCCGACATCATGACGCTGGCCAAGGGCATCGGCGGCGGCGTGCCGCTGGCCGCGCTGCTGGCCCGCGAAGACGTCTGCGTATTCGCCCACGGCGACCAGGGCGGCACCTACAACGGCAACCCGCTCATGACCGCCATCGGCATCGCCGTGTTCGACAAGCTCGCCTCGCCCGGCTTCATGGAAAGCGTGAACGCCCGCGCCAAGCAACTCTCCGAAGGCCTGCTGGCCCTTTCGGCCAAATGGGGCTTCCAGGGCGAGCGCGGCATGGGCCTGCTGCGCGCGCTGATCATGGACGCCGACATCGGCCCGGCCATCGTCAACGCCGCCCGCGAACTGGATCCGCAAGGCCTGCTGCTCAACGCCCCGCGCGGCAACCTGCTGCGCTTCATGCCCGCGCTGAACGTGAGCGAGGCCGACACCAGGCAGATGCTGGAAATGCTCGACGGCTTGATCGCGAAGATCAAGAAGTAAGCGCCGCACGCGCGATATCAAAAAGGCGGCTGCCCATGTGGGCAGCCGCCTTTTTATTTCAGACTGACTCCGGCACCGAACTCACCCTGGCTACGGCTGCGGTTCGATACGCTACGTTCATATTGCGGGCGATCCGGCGCGCAAGGCAAACGGGGTATTGTGCTCTGCGGAGATGCCATGTGACCAGGAAGACACCTGCGGCAGCGAAAGCTCCCACTGCTTTGCCAATCGGCTACGCCGGTATCCGCAACGACATCGTGAAATTGCTCGACGCGGCACGCCACGCGGCCGCGCGCAATGTCAATGCACTGATGACGGCCAGCTATTGGGAGATTGGTCGCCGCATCGTAGAAGCGGAACAACAAGGTAAGCGGCGGGCAGGCTACGGCGAGCAGTTGATCGAACGGCTTGCGAGCGACCTGACTCAACAGTTTGGCCGTGGATTCAGTCGCCAAAATTTGCAACAGATGCGGTCGTTCTATTTGATCTGGCCAATTCGCCAGACAGTGTCTGGCGAATCTTCCCCAACAACATCGCGATGCCCCCCATCGGCACAAGCGCGAACCTGGCGACTCGACAATCTGGCCCAGGCCTTCACATTGCCATGGTCGGCCTACGTGCGGCTGCTATCGGTTAAAGACGACCATGCCCGGCAGTTCTACGAAACCGAGGCTCTGCGCGGTGGATGGAGCGTGCGCCAGCTCGACCGGCAGATCAACAGCCGATTCTACGAACGCACGGCGCTGTCGAGGAACAAAGCGGCAATGTTGATCAAAGGCAAAACGCCAAAGCCGGAAGATGCCGTCACGCCCGGCGACGCGATCAAAGACCCATATGTGCTGGAGTTTCTCGATCTCAAAGACGAATACTCAGAGTCCGATCTTGAACGCGCCTTGATCCGGCGACTGGAGGATTTCCTGCTCGAGCTCGGCGATGGGTTCACCTTCGCCGGGCGGCAGCGCCGCTTGCGCATCGACCAGGTCTGGTATCGGGTCGATCTACTGCTATTTCATCGGCGCTTGCGCTGTCTGGTCATTATCGACTTGAAACTCGGCGCACTGACCCATGCCGACGTGGGCCAAATGCACTTGTATTGCAACTACGCAAAAGAGCACTGGACGCTTCCGGATGAAAACCCGCCCGTGGGTCTGATACTCTGCGCCGACAAAGGCCAGGCTTTGGCACGGTATGCGCTGGAAGGATTGCCCAGCAAGATAATGGCGGCGAACTATCAGATAGTGCTGCCGGATACTGAACTGCTACAAAAGGAATTGGATAACACACGGCGACTGATCGAATCCCGTGGAACGATGCGCCTCGATACGCGCAAGCGATAACGGTATGCCTCGGCATACGGTTCGTGATGACGTAACGCAGTACTACCGGAAAGATCGCCGAAAACCGATTAACGTATCGATAGCTTATCGCGTAAAAAAAAATTCGCAACTTATCTTGACATTTGAAAAATACACACATAATGGATAAAGCCAAGCCAAGCCAAGCCAAGCCAAGCCAAGCCAAGCCAAGCCAAGCCAAGCCAAGCCAAGCCAAGCCAAGCCAAGCCAAGCCAAGCCAAGCCAAGCCAAGCCAAGCCAAGCCTCTGCGCTCTCGCGCTTTGCAGAGACAGTGCGAGAGAAGTTCTCGACGTATGCTTCAGGCGAGCCTGAAGACCAGATACGCGCGCCCTTTGAACAGCTGCTTCGTGAGATCGGTGCCGATCTTGGTATCCAAGACATTGTTCCTATCGGCGAGACTCTTCTAGCTAATAGCCTAGGGCGCCCGGACTATAGCGTTACTCGTGGCAAAGTTTCTTGCGGCTATGTCGAATTGAAAGCACCCGGTAAAGGCGCAAACACTTCATTGCTCACCGGTCACGATAAACAGCAGTGGGTACGTTTCAGCAATCTACCTAATATTCTTTATAGCGACGGGCGCGAGTTCAGCCTATATCGCACTGGCAAGCAGATTCACTCCGTTGCCCTGCCGCAAGACCCTCGCTCATTTGGCGCGCAAGCAGTCAATGATGAAAGCTCTCGCAAGCTTGCAGTTTTGCTCCGCGATTTCTTTGAGTGGGAACCCATTGTCCCAAGCAGCGCCAAACAGCTTGCCGAATATCTTGCGCCACTCTGCCGTAATCTGCGCGACGATGTACTGGACAGTCTGAAGAACCATATCCCAGCGGTGGAGTCTGCAGCGAAAGACTGGCGGCGCTATTTGTTCCCCGGTGCAGATGATGCACGCTTCGCCGACGCATATGCTCAGAGTGTCACTTTTTCTTTGCTGCTGGCGCGCTCCGACGGCAGCGACACCTTGTTTATTGACGATGCCGTTGCCACGCTTACCCATGCCAACAGCCTATTGGCTCGTGCGCTGAAAGTCCTAACCGATCCGTTAGTCAAAGAACATCTAGGCTCCACGCTTGATGTGCTGATGCGGGTCATCAATAAGGTTCCTGCCGGAACAATGAGTGGTGGCCGACGCGACCCGTGGCTCAATTTCTACGAAGACTTCCTAGCTGAATACGATCCAAAACTACGCCGCGACGCTGGCGCTTATTACACACCCGTGGAAGTAGTCAAAGCCCAGGTTTGCATCGTTGATGAACTCCTGCGTGAGAAATTCGGCAAGAAATTTGGTTTTGCCACCGGCGGTGTCAATGTGCTCGATCCAGCGGTTGGTACTGGAACTTACTTGCTCGGCGTCATCGAACATGCATTGGAAACAGTCCAAAAAACCGAAGGACCGGGAGCCGTACCTGCTCGCGCGGATGTTCTCGGCAACAGTCTCTACGGTTTTGAACTCATGGTCGGGCCCTATGCCGTAGCCGCATTGCGGCTAACGCGCATGCTGCAGCAGTACGGCGGACACCTGCCGGGTGACGGCGCACAAATCATGCTCAACAACACGCTCGAATCGCCGCACGAAAGAATCCCTGAACTGCCTCTGCTCTATCAACCCATTGGGCTAGAACACAAACGCGCCAAACGCGTCAAGGAAACCGTACCCGTACTTGTATGTCTGGGCAACCCACCTTACGACCGTCACGAAGCCGCCACGCGGGAGAACCGGGCCATGACTGGCGGCTGGATCCGTTGGGGTGAAAGCAAGGATGGCACAGACGCCATCCTGAAAGACTTCATCACTCCTGTCACCGCCGTTGGTAAAGGCGGCGATCTTAAGAACCTCTACAACCTATATGTCTATTTCTGGCGTTGGGCATTGTGGAAGACCTTCGAACATGACTTGGCTTTTGGTCCTGGCATCATCAGCTTCATTACCGCCAGTTCTTTCATTGACGGGGCCGCTTTCCTCGGAATGCGTAAGCATATGCGCAGCCTGTGCGACGAAATCTGGATCATAGATTTGGGTGGCGAAGGGCGCGGCACGCGCCAGGACGACAACGTGTTCGCTATCCAGACGCCTGTTGCCATCACTATTGCCGTACGGTATGGAAAACCACAGTCGACCAAGCCAGCAAGGGTCCACTACACCCGCATCGAAGGTGCACGCGCTGCCAAACTGCATCGGCTAGAAACTTTGCAATCCCTTGATGCACTGAAGTTCGAAGACGTACCAAACGAATGGGACGCGCCGTTCCGGCCGGCCGGGAAAGGTGATTATTTCAACTGGCCTTTGCTAACCGACTTGATACCGTGGCAGCACTCGGGTGCACAAGCAAAACGCACTTGGCCCATAGGCCCGACTGAGGAAGTTTTGCAAGAACGTTGGAGGCAACTACTCGTATCGCCCAATCGCACAGCGGCTTTTAAGGAAACCCGCGATCGCGTTGTAAGCAAAGCCGTGGATGCCTTGAACAGTTCAGCCAAGCTAGACCCTTTGAACAAGCTTTCTGATGAAACAAAACCCGAGGCAATAGTGCGATACGGTTACCGTTCATTCGATCGCCAATTCATAATTGCGGACAATCGCGTTGGAGATTACTTGCGACCAGTACTGTGGCATATAAATTCGGTACGACAGCTTTACTTTGCAAGTCAATTCACAACCCCGTTGGGCCAGGGCCCCGCGTTGACCGTTAGCACAGAAGTTCCGGATTTGCATTTCTTCGCAGGACGCGGAGCCAAAGACATCGTCCCGCTCTACCGAGACGCTAATGCAAGTCAGCCGAATCTGCATCCTCAAATTCTCTCCATACTAGCCACAGCCTATCAGCACCCTATCAGCCCAGAAGATTTTTCTGCTTATATCTACGGCCTGCTAGCGCAGCCCGCATTTACCGAACTGTTTGCAAAGGATCTGGACAACTGCGAAATACGTTTACCGCTGACAACGGATACGGAGCTGTTCAAAATGGTTGCCGACATGGGCCGAAAGCTTCTGTTCTTGCACACTTATGGCAGACGCTTCCAAAGCGGGCAAACTTGGCCGCAGCCTGTGACAAAATCCATAAAACCCGTTCCAAGCACCGATTTGCCTAAATCTTTTCGCTACGACGAGATCACAAAAATCATCCATGTTGATAATGGACAGTTTGGCCCAGTGGATCAGGCCGTCTGGGACTATGAAGTCTCTGGCCTCAAGGTTGTACAGTCCTGGCTTGGCTATCGCCTCGCCAACCGCAAAGGCAAAAAATCCTCGCCATTGGACAACATTACCCCGGTCGGCTGGACTAGCGACTTCACCAGCGAGTTTCTGCAACTGCTGAATATTCTGGCTTGCACCGTGGCACTTCATCCACGCCAAGCTGAGTTGCTGGAGGCCGTCATATCAGGGCCACTCTTGAAAGCCGATGATTTAGGACCCGTGCCAAATGAGTTACGTGACGCACCTAAGATCGCCTCTATCGATGCAGCACAAAGCACATTAGATTTATGAGTAGGACCTGACGCCAAATTTCCTAGTGCAGCGACCGCAGCTTCCGTAGTTCCGGAAACCACCACATCCACAGCCCCGCGATCGCGATGGTGCCGATACCGCCCAGCACCGCGGCCGGCACCGTGCCCATCAACGCCGCGGTCACGCCCGATTCGAATTCGCCCAACTGGTTGGATGTGCCGATGAACAGCGTATTGACAGCGCTGACGCGGCCCAGCATGTTGTCAGGCGTATGCAGCGGCACCAGAGAACCGCGCACCACCATGCTCACCGAGTCCGCCGCTCCCAGCACGGCCAGCGCGACGATGGACCGGGGAATCGACTTCGACAGGCCGAACACGAACAGGGCCGCGAACAGTTGCAAGCCGATGGCGCCGCGCAGGCTGTGGCGCGTCAACACCAGGGACATGAGTATGGCGCCGCCCAGCAGCACGCAGAACAGGTCCAGCGACAGCGTGCCCTGCAGGATGCGCCGCTGGAAGATGAACCGGATGCCCGCGAACAGCGAGGCCAGCGTCGCGGGTTCCTTGCGCGCGGGCTGGCGCGGCACGGCCACGGTCGCGATGCTTGCGCAACCCGCGATGAACAGCAGCGCCGCGGCGCAATACACTCAGCCCGCGCCCGCCAGGCTCGATGCCGCCAGCGCCACGGCGCAGAGCGCCTCCAGCGCCATGCAGGTGGCCACGATGAGACGGCGGTCGTACCGATCGGCGGCGTGGCCCACGAAGAGCGTGAACGCCACCATGGGCAGGAACTGCGCCAGGCCGATCAGGCCCAGGTCCAGCGGATTGCCCGTCATGGCGTAGATCTGCCAGCCCAGCGCAACGGAGACGATCTGGTAGGCGAAGGAAGAGCCCATGCAGGCCAGCAGGAAATGCCGGAACGCCGCAGGCATCGGGCCCGATGCGTCGATATCGGGCCTGGCCTTGGATACAGCCATGAGACAGCTCGGGAAAGGCGCGCTCGGGCGCCGAGGCCTCTATTCTACTTTTCGGCCGCGTCGATCCCGGCCAGCTCCGCGCCTTCGGTCACCTGGTCGCCCACGGCGTAGAAGATCTCGCGCACCGTGCCGTCGGCGGGCGCGGCGATGGTGTGCTCCATCTTCATGGCTTCCATGACCAGCAGGGCCTGGCCCTTCTTGACCGCGTCGCCGGCCTTGACCGAAATGGCGACGATCTTGCCGGGCATGGGCGCGGCCAGGCCGCCGGCATGGCCCTGCTCGTCGTCGCCCGCGTGGGCCATGGCGTCGTGGCGCTCGAGCACGTAGGTGTTGCCGTCGATGAAGACGTGCACGTGCTCGCCCTGCGCGACCACGGTGCCGCCCAGCTCGCGGCCGGCCAGCGTCACGCGCACGGCCAGGCCGTGCGCGCCCGCGGCGGCATGGGTCTGCCAGGCGTAATCCTGCAGGCCCGCGCCGGCATCGATCTGCCAGTCCGCCCCCTGCCGCACGAGCGAGACCCGGCGCGGGGCGGCGTTGATCAGCCATTCGATCGGGAGCGTGTAGGCGCCGTTGCCCATACGCCAGCCGTCGTTGGCGAGCCAGGGATCCACCGGCGCGGCAATGGCCGCCACCGCGACGGCGCGCGAAGCCGGCAAGCCCAGTCCGGCCAGCACGGCGGCGCAGGCCAGGGCCAGGACGTCGCCGCCGATTTCAAGCGGCGGCGGCAGCAGCGTGGCGCGGCGGCGCTCGATCAGCCCGGTGTCCAGATCCGCGGCGGCAAAGGCCTCGTCGCGCATGAGACGGCCCAGGAAGGCCACGTTGGTCTGCACGCCCACCACGCGCGTCTCGACCAAGGCCTGCAGCATGCGGCGGCGCGCCTGGTCGCGGTCGGCGCCATGCACGATGAGCTTGGCCACCATGGGGTCGTAGAACGGCGTGATGGCATCGCCCATGCGCACGCCGCCGTCCACCCGCACGTCGGCATTGGCGAAGGCCGTATGCGCCGGAAACTCCAGATAGGACAGGGTGCCGATGGAAGGCAGGAAACCCGTGTCGGGATTCTCGGCGTACAGGCGCACCTCGATGGCGTGGCCGTCGATGCGCAGGTCTTCCTGGCGCAGGGGCAGCGGTTCGCCGGACGCCACGCGCAATTGCCACTCCACCAGGTCCAGCCCGGTGATCATCTCGGTGACCGGATGCTCGACCTGCAGGCGGGTGTTCATTTCCATGAAGTAGAAGCGGCCGTCGGGCTCGGCGATGAACTCCACCGTGCCGGCGCCCACATAGCCCACGGCCTGGGCCGCGGCCACGGCGGCCTCGCCCATGGCCTTGCGGCGCTCGGGCGTCATGCCGGGGGCGGGCGCTTCCTCGATCACCTTTTGATGGCGGCGCTGCACCGAGCAGTCGCGCTCGAACAGATAGACGCAGTTGCCGTGCTGGTCGGCGAAGACCTGGATCTCGATGTGGCGCGGCTTCTGCAGATAGCGCTCGATGAGCACGCGGTCGTCGCCGAAGCTGGACTTGGCTTCGCGCTGGCACGAGGCCAGGGCTTCGATGAAGGCATCGGACGACTCGACCACGCGCATGCCCTTGCCGCCGCCGCCCGCGCTGGCCTTGATGAGCACGGGGTAGCCGATCTTGTCGGCCTGCGACTTGAGAAATTGCGGGTCTTGGTTGTCGCCGTGATAGCCGGGCACCAGCGGCACGCCGGCTTTTTCCATCAGCGACTTGGCGGCCGACTTGCTGCCCATGGCGGCGATGGCCGAGGCCGGCGGGCCGACGAAAGAGATGCCGGCTTTTTCCGCGGCCTGCGCGAATTCTTCGTTCTCGGACAGGAAGCCGTAGCCCGGATGGATGGCCTGCGCCCCCGTGTCCTTGGCGGCTTGCAGGATGACCTCGGCGCGCAGATAGCTCGCGCGCGGCTCGGGGCCGCCGATGTGGATGGCCGTGTCGCAGGCGGCGACGTGCCTGGCGTGCGCGTCGGCATCGGAATACACGGCCACCGTGCGTATGCCCAGCTTGCGGGCGGTGGCGGCGACGCGGCAGGCGATTTCGCCGCGGTTGGCGATCAACAGGGTGCTGAACATTTTTCGTCTCACCTCTTCTACATGCGGAACACGCCGAAGCGCGTGTCTTCGATCGGCGCGTTGAGCGCGGCCGACAGGGCCAGGCCCAGCACGCGGCGCGTATCCGACGGCACGATGATGCCGTCGTCCCACAAGCGTGCCGTGGCGTAGTAGGGATGGCCTTCGCGTTCGTACTGCGCGCGAATGGGCGCCTTGAAGGCTTCTTCTTCCTCGCCCGACCATTGCCCGCCCTTGGCCTCGATGCCTTCGCGGCGCACGGTGGCCAGCACGCTGGCCGCCTGCTCGCCGCCCATCACCGAGATGCGCGCGTTGGGCCACATGAACAGCATGCGCGGCGAGAAGCCGCGGCCGCACATGCCGTAGTTGCCCGCGCCGAACGAACCGCCGATGAGCACGGTGAACTTGGGCACGGCGGCGGTGGCGACGGCCGTCACCATCTTGGCGCCGTGGCGCGCGATGCCTTCGTTCTCGTATTTGCGGCCCACCATGAAGCCGGTGATGTTCTGCAGGAACACCAGCGGGATCTTGCGCTGCGCGCACAGCTCGATGAAGTGCGCGCCCTTCTGCGCCGATTCGGAAAACAGAATGCCGTTGTTGGCGACGATGCCCACCGGCATGCCGTGGATGTGGGCGAAGCCCGTGACCAGCGTGGTGCCGTAGCGCGCCTTGAATTCGTCGAACTCGGAGCCGTCGACGACGCGCGCGATGATCTCGCGCACGTCGAAGGGCTTGCGCGTGTCGGCGGGGATGATGCCGTTGAGCTCGGCCGGGCTGTACAGCGGCTCGCGCACGGGCGCGAGCGCCAGCGGCTGCGGCTTCTTGCGGTTCAGGCGCGCCACGGCCTGGCGCGCCAGCTGCAAGGCATGCAGATCGTTGGCGGCAAGGTGATCGACCACGCCCGACAAGCGCGTGTGCACGTCGCCGCCGCCCAGGTCCTCGGCGCTGACGACTTCGCCCGTGGCGGCCTTCACCAAAGGCGGGCCGCCCAGGAAGATGGTGCCCTGGTTGCGCACGATGATGGACTCGTCGCTCATCGCGGGCACATACGCGCCGCCCGCCGTGCACGAACCCATGACCACCGCGATCTGCGCGATGCCCATCGAGGACATGACGGCCTGGTTGTAGAAGATGCGGCCGAAGTGATCGCGGTCGGGAAAGACCTCGTCCTGGCGCGGCAGGTTGGCGCCGCCCGAATCGACCAGGTAGACGCAGGGCAGGCGGTTCTGCTGCGCGATCTCTTGCGCGCGCAGATGCTTTTTCACCGTCATCGGATAGTACGTGCCGCCCTTGACGGTGGCGTCGTTGCAGACGACGACGCACTCGGTGCCTTCGATGCGGCCGATGCCGGTGATGATGCCGGCGCCGGGCGCTTCGTCGCCGTACATGCCGTGCGCGGCCAGCGGCGACAGTTCGAGGAAGGGGCTGCCCGGATCGATGAGGCGCTCGACGCGGTCACGCGGCAAGAGCTTGCCGCGGGCAACGTGCTTGGCGCGGGCGGCGTCGCTGCCGCCCTTCGCCGTCTTGGCCGCGACAGACGCCAGATCGTCGATCTGGGCCTGCATGGCCTGGGCGTTGTCGGTGAAATCCTGCGACCGCGTGTTGACGCGGGAATCGATGGTGGGCATGCACTACCCCCGAAAAAGGTTGTCTCGAATGCGGCGATCGGGCTTTAGACCATTTCGATGGCCATGGCCACCGCTTCGCCGCCGCCGATGCACAGCGTGGCCACGCCGCGCTTGCCGCCGGTCTTCTTGAGCGCGCCGACCAGCGTGACCAGCAGGCGCGCGCCCGAAGCGCCGATGGGATGGCCCAGGGCCGTCGCGCCGCCGTGCATATTGACCTTGGCATGCGGCAGGTTGAATTCCTTCATGGCGGCCATGGTCACCACGGCGAAGGCTTCGTTGATCTCGTACAGATCCACGTCCTCGGCCTTCCAGCCCGTCTTCTTGAAGAGGTTCTGCAGCGCGCCGACCGGCGCGGTGGTGAACCAGTTCGGCTCCTGCGCATGCTGCGCATGGGCCACGACGCGGGCCAACGGCCTGGCGCCCAGCTTCTCGGCGGTGGAAGCGCGCATCATCACCAGGGCGGCGGCGCCGTCGGAGATCGAGGCCGAGGTGGCGGCGGTCACGGTGCCGTCTTTCTTGAAGGCAGGCTTGAGCGTGGGAATCTTCTCGGGCATGGCCTTGGCGGGCGCCTCGTCGGTATCGATCACGGTGTCGCCCTTGCGGCCGGCCACGGTGACGGGCGCGATTTCCCACTTGAAGCTGCCGTCCTCGGACGCAGCGCGCGCGCGGCGCAGCGACTCGGTGGAAAAAGCGTCCTGCTCTTCGCGGGTGAAGTGATACTTGGCGGCGCAATCTTCGGCGAACACGCCCATGGCGGTGCCGCGCTGATAGGCGTCTTCCAGGCCGTCCAGCGCCATGTGGTCGTACACGGTGCTGTGGCCGTAGCGATAGCCCTGGCGGCCCTTGAGCATCAGATAGGGCGCGTTGCTCATGCTTTCCTGGCCGCCGGCCACCACGACGTCGACCGAACCGGCGGTGAGCAGATCATGGCCGAACATGGCGGCCTTCAGGCCCGAGCCGCAGACCTTGTGGATGGTGGTGCAGGCCACCTGCTTGGGCAGGCCGGCGTTGAGCGCGGCCTGGCGCGCCGGCGCCTGGCCCTGCCCGGCCTGCAGCACATTGCCCATGATGACTTCGTCGACCTGCTCGGGCTTGATGCCGGCGCGCTCGACGGCGGCCTTGATGACGATGGAACCCAGTTCATGGGCGGCCAGGCCGGACAGGCTGCCCATCATGCCGCCCATGGGGGTGCGGGCGACGGATACGATGACGATAGGATCGGACACGGTGTAACTCCTCGATCTGTGTTGGGTTGAAGTCTCAAGTCGTTTCGTTGAACAGCTCTCTGCCGATCAGCATGCGGCGGATCTCGCTGGTGCCGGCGCCGATCTCGTAGAGCTTGGCGTCGCGCCAGAGGCGGCCGGTGGGAAATTCGTTGATGTAGCCGTTGCCGCCCAGGATCTGCACGCCTTCGCCGGCCATCCAGGTGGCCTTCTCGGCGGTGTAGAGGATCAGCGCCGCGCAATCCTTGCGGACCTGGCGCACGTGATCAGTGCCCAGGCGGTCCAGGTTCTTGCCCACCGTGTAGGCGAAGGCGCGGCTGGCCTGCAGCACGGTGTACATGTCGGCGATCTTGCCCTGCATGAGCTGGAATTCGCCGATGGCCTGGCCGAACTGCTTGCGGTCGTGGATATAGGGCACGGACACGTCCATGACGGCCTGCATGATGCCCAGCGGCCCGCCCGACAGCACGGCGCGTTCGTAGTCCAGGCCGCTCATCAGCACCTTGACGCCGCCGTTGAGCTGGCCGAGCACGTTTTCTTCGGGCACTTCGCAATCCTGGAACACCAGCTCGCCGGTGTGGCTGCCGCGCATGCCCAGCTTGTCGAGCTTCTGCGCGATGGAGAAACCCTTGAAGCCTTTCTCGATGAGGAAGGCGGTGATGCCGCGCTGGTTCGCCTGCGGATCGGTCTTGGCGTAGACCACCAGGGTGTCGGCGTCGGGGCCGTTGGTGATCCACATCTTGCTGCCGTTGAGCACGTAGCGGTCGCCCTTCTTCTCGGCGCGCAGCTTCATGCTGACCACGTCGGAACCGGCACCCGGCTCGCTCATGGCCAGCGCGCCGATGTGCTCGCCGCTGACGAGCTTGGGCAGGTATTTGCGCTTTTGCGCTTCGTTGCCGTTGCGGTGGATCTGGTTGACGCACAGATTGGAATGGGCGCCGTACGACAGGCCGATGGATGCGCTGGCGCGCGAGATTTCCTCCATCGCCACCATGTGGGCCAGATAGCCCATGTTGGTGCCGCCGTATTCCTCGCTCACCGTCATGCCGAGCACGCCCAGGTCGCCGAACTTGCGCCACAGGTCCATGGGGAATTGGTCGGTGCGGTCGGTCTCGGCGGCGCGCGGCGCGATCTCGGCCTGCGAGAAAGCCGCCACGGCCTCGCGCAGCATGTCGATGTCTTCGCCCAGATCGAAATTCAGGCCGGGGATGTTCACGGGTTGTCTCCTCGCTCGTGTTTAGGCTTGCTTGACCAGCAGCAGCTCGTTGCAGAGCCGCTCCTGCTCGGTGATTTCCTGCAGGGTTTCTTCGATGTCCAGGCGCTGCTGCTCGAGCGCCGCGCGATGGCGGGCCAGCACGTTCAGATATTCGCGCAATTGCAGCGCGGTGTCGCCTGGCGCGTCGTACATGTCTATGAGCGCGCGGATCTCGGCCAGCTGCAGGCCCAGGCGCTTGCCGCGCAAGGCCAATTTCAGCCGCGTGCGGTCGCGCGCGCCGTAGATGCGGTTGCGCCCCTCGCGGGCCGGGCTGACGATGCCCTGGTCTTCGTAGAAACGTATAGTCCGGGGCGTGATCTCGAACTCCCGGGAGAGCTCGGAAATGGTCCAGGTGGGCGGCATGCGGTTTCTCTGGCGCAGTTTACGTAAACGTAAAGTAACTGCCCGGAGCGGCCGCGTCAAGATGTCTTGCGGTGGTGACGGGAGGCAAAAAAAAGCGCTTCCAAGTAACGCCTACAGCGGACTTTCCTCGGGGCGATTCAGGCCTTCATTCGTCCAGCGCGACGGGTTGAACCCCATATCGTTGTTTTTCCTTCCGGTCGATAGCCGACGCTATCTGCGACAGGGCGATGTTTATCAGCATGAACGTGATCGCAGCGATGCCCTGGGCCTGCAGCAGCGAACGGCTGTAGTAGGCGCCAAGCACCGTCGCCGCGCGAAGCAGCTCGAAGTAGCCCCCAAGCACATACGCCAACGTGGTTCCCTTGAGCACAATCACCATCTGGCTCACAAGCGCCGGACTCATCATGCGCAGCGCCTGCGGCAAGAGAATCAGCCGCATGCTTTGAAACCCGGAGAACCCCAGCGCGGCAGCGGCTTCCGCTTCGCCGTGCGGCAATGCCTGGACGCCGGCCCGAACCAGGTCTCCGACCACCACGGTGCTATAGAGCGATAACGCGACGACCAGGAACCAGAAATCGGGAAGAGGCAGCCCCCACGCGGGAAGGACCAGCGAGATGAAGAACAGCAGCAGCAGCACCGGAATGCTGTTGAATACTTCGGTAAAGACGCGGCACGGATACCGAACCATCTTGCGTTTCGACAGCAGCCCCCACCCCAGGAAACAACCGAAGAACATGGACAGCAACATACCGACGACCGCTGCTCTTACATTGTTGAGCAACCCGATGCCTAATTGGCGCCAAACCCCCCACAGACCGAATGGCTGCCATGCGGCCGCGTCAAAAGCGCCGTTCTTGTTCAGGATCCGGATGACGACGTATGCCGCACCGGCAAGGATCACCCATGAGGCCACCTCGTACACGCGGTGGCGGCGCCGGCCCCGGGGTCCGGGCGCTTCGAATAATGTCGTGGTGTTCATTTTTTGAAGGCGACCTTGCGGTCAAGAGAAGCCACGAGCCGCTTGAGCACGAGGCAAACGACGACATAAGCAATCAAGGCCCCGCCCAGCACGGCAAAGGCCTGGACCTCTTCGATAGCAATCTGGTCTGCCGTGAAGGTCAGTTCGGCAACCCCGACGATCGCGGCCACCGAAGTGTTCTTCACCAGCAGGATCAACACATTGCCCATCGGCTGGACCACGACCGCAAACGCCTGCGGGAAGACGAGATGGCGCATCGTGCCGAACGGGCCGAACCCCAACGATCGGCTCGCTTCCAGTTCCCCGACAGCTACCGCGTTCAGGCCCGACCTAAGCGTCTCGCAAACGAACGCCGCGTGGTACGTGACAAGGACGATCACGGCCGAGGGGAACAGCGGGAACACAATGCCGAGCAGAGGGAGCCCGAACACGAACAACACCATCTGGACCGGGATGGGAATATTGCGAAAAACCAGGATATAGGCCGTGGCCGCCATTCGCACTGTGCGAATGGGGCTCACGCGCATTATCGCAAGCACCGTGCCCAGGACCAGGGCGCCAATCCAGCCCAGCACCACGAGCCCCATCGTGAACGCGATACCCCATGCGAATTCGCCAAGGTGAGAAAGCAGAACCGTCATAAATTGCACCAGTGGCCGCGGTTTCGCTTAGTACAGGATGGGCGGCGGCGCGACGTCGCCCGGCATCACCGTCCCCAAAGTGCTGTCGTACATCTTCTTCCATTCGCCGTTGGCAAATATTCTCTTCAGATAAGAATCCAGGTAATCGTGAAGCGCCGTGTCGCCCTTCGGCAGGCCGATGGAGTCGTTATCCGAGGCTTTCTTTCCTTCCGTGTTCAGCAGCTCTGTCGGAACGAGCTTGAATTTGCCGGGGTTCTGGCTCATTTGCCCCAGCAGAATGCTCTGGGTCGTCGTCACACCGTCGACCCGCCTCTGCTCGAGCGCCTCCATGCATTGCGTCATGGTGTTAAACACCATTAGCTTCGCCTTGGGCGCATTCAACGGCACGAAGGTTTCCGAACCCGAGCCTTTGGTCACGCAGATGTTCTTGCCATTGAGGTCCGACACCTTCTTAATGGAAGTATTGTCCTTGTTCACCATGGTGCCGATCGGACTCATAAGGTAAGGCCCGGCAAAATCGACCGCTTTCTCGCGTTTCGGATTGGGCGGATACGTCGCAATCACGATGTCCACCTTGTGCTGCTGCAGAAACACCTCGCGGTTGCCGCTGTTGACTTCGACGTACTGAATATTGTCGGCGCTGCCGGTCAGATCCTTGGCGATCCCTTTGGCCAGCTCTATGTCCATACCTTCCAGCTTGCCGGTCACCGGGTTTCTCAACCCGAACAACGGAAAATCGACCTTGACCCCCACAATCAACTTGCCGCGCTTTTGTATTTCCGCCATCGCGGTCCCGGACGGGTATGCCTTGATCGCCGCGCCGTCGCTGGCGTGCTCCGCACCGACGGCGCCTTGATTGATGCCCAGCGCACACACAGCGGCAACGGCCAGCGAAGCGAAGATTTTCGATCGTTTCATAAGCTTCATCTCCAACACTCCTTTTATCTACCTTTTGGTCAAACAACGGGGCACCGGCGCACGGCCGGTGAAGAAATCAAAAACTCCTAGCGCACGGAGGCAAGAAATTGGCGAGCGCGCTCGCTCTGGGGCGCGCTGAAGAACGCTTCCGGGCTTGCCGTCTCGACGACCGCCCCGTCCGCCATGAAGACCACCCGATCGGCGCACGACCTGGCGAACGACATTTCATGCGTGACGACGATCATGGTGGTTCCTTGGCTCGCCAGCTGCTGCATGGTTGCCAGGACCTCTTGAGTCGATTCGGGATCCAGCGCGGAAGTCGGCTCGTCGAAGAGAATGACTTTGGGATCCATTGCAAGGGCGCGGGCGATTGCCGCGCGCTGGCGTTGTCCTCCCGAAAGCTGCATAGGCATGGCGTTCGCCTTCGAGCGGATTCCAACCATGTCCAGCAGACGGTAGGCATTCTCCTGGGCCGAGGCTTTGTCCTGCCCGAGAATCTTGCGCGGCGCCAGCGTCACGTTCTCGAGGATCGATTTATGCGAAAACAAATTGAAGGACTGGAAAACCATGCCGACCCCGGCCCGGAACCTGTACAGCTCTTTCCCCTCGGTCGGCTGAGGCTTGCCATCGACGAAGATCGAGCCTTCGTCAATGATTTCCAGCCGGTTGATGGTCCGGCACAGGGTGGATTTGCCCGCCCCGGAAGGGCCGATGATGACGGCCACTTCGCCTCGCCCGACCGACAGATTGATGTTTTTCAGTACTTCCAGTCCGCCAAAGCGCTTCCGTACCCCTCGGAACTCGACGATGGCTTCGTTGCTCGGTGTTTCTTTGGCTTCTTTCATAAATCCGTGCCATATAGGTTGAAATGAAATGCGCGGATGCGAGCCGTGCGTCGATCGCCCGGCGCGTTAGCTACCCTGTCGATTGGCCAATTCGTCGACAAACAGATCCGTCCACTTGCCGGGCAGGATCTTGATGATGCCGGCCTGATGCATGAACTCCGCATACTGCATGACGCCGTCGGGCGTCGAGGAAAACCGGGTATCCGGGTCTGCGAGAATCTTTTCGACCATCTTCAGCGGCATCTTGATTTTCGAGACACGCAAGAACGTCTCGGCCGCGCCCTTCCGGTTGGCCGCAATATAGGCATTGGCCTGATCCTGTGCCGCCGTGAAGACCTTGATGAGCGCCGGATTCTTGTCGGCGAAACGCTTGAGCGAATACACGACATCCAAAGTAATGTTTCCCAGGATCTCGGTGGAACTGAACGCCCGGTGAATCCGGGGGTCTTCCAGCTCCTGATAGGAGAACGGGGGAGAAGTGAAATGCGCCGTGATGTCGCCCTTGCCCGACAGCAATGCCGCCAGCCCGTCGGGGTGCGACAGTCCGATCGTCAAAGGGTCGAGCTTCGCGTAGTTCTTGATCCCGAACTGTTCGGCTACGGCCATCTCCAGCACCACGGCCGACAGCGAGGTCTTGACTCCCGGAAGCGCAATCTTGTCCTTGGAGGTGAAGTCCGCCAGGGATTTGATCCGGGGGTCATTGGTATTCATCCAAAGCGCCGAGGTGCTCAGCGCTCCCAGGCCGATAATTTCGGAGCGCGGGATCCCGTGAGCCTTGGACCACAGGGAGATGAATCCAGGCGCCCCGGTGCCGGCGATATCCAGGCTGCCGGCAAGCATGGCATCGTTGATGGCGTTGCCGCCATCGATATCGAGCCAATGGACCTTGATGTCTCCCAGGCCATCGGCCTTGGCTTGCTTCTCCAGAAGCTTTTGGTCCTGCATCACCATGAGCGGCAAGTACAGGATTCCGTAGCCGTGGGATATGCGGACAGTCGGCGTCTCGGCGCGCGCAAGCCGCTGCAATGACAGCAGGCCTGCTAGCGTGCCGCCTAGAGTCGTGGCCAGAAAAGATCTACGGCTCATGTCTACTCCTATGCGACTTATAGGAACTCGATCGGAATATGGCCGCGGAGACGGACCGGTCCGAGACGGATCGCGCCGGCTTCATCCGCGCATGCCCCAACGCCGGATCGTCCGCTTCTCGATGCCGGCAAATACCATGTTTTCGACGAACAGGCCGATCATGATCAGCAGGAACAGGCATGCAAAGACATTGGCTGTCTCCCGTTGATTGCGATTCTGGAAAATGTACCGGCCCAACCCGCCTTTGCCGTAAGAGGCGCCCAATGCCAGTTCGGCGGCGATCAGCGTTCGCCATGCGAATGCCCAGCCATTTCTCAGGCCCGCCAGGATGCTCGGGAAGGCGGCTGGAAGCAGGATCCTGCGCGCCAGCAGGATTCCTTTCAGCCCGCAGTTGCGTCCCACCATGCACAGGGTGGGCGATACGGCCCGCAGGCCGGCATGCATGCTCAATAGCGCCGGCCACAGCGAGGAATACGCCATGAGGAAAATCAGGCTGCCTTCTCCCAATCCGAACCAGACCAGCGCCAGCGGCAAAAGCGCGATCGCGGGCAGCGGATTGAACATCGCGGCAAGGGTTTCCAGAAGGTCGCCACCCAACTTCGTGCCAATGGCGAGCGGGGTCAACAATATGGCCAGCACCGTACCCATGGCATAACCCGCCGCCAGCGTTTGCAAGGAAATCGCGGCATGGCTGAGCAAGGCGCCGCTTGCAATGCCGGAAAAGAAGGCAGCCAGCGTTCCGGAAAATGTCGGGAACATAAACGGGTTGCCCAACCAGCGCGCGCAGGCTTCCCAAATCAGCGCAAGCCCCAGCAACAAAGCCAGTTTGCGCAGCCAGCCGATACGATAGACGCTCTCAAATGCCGATAATGGCTGCAGGATCTCGGCAACGTCACCGCAGTCGGTATCCCGCACTATCTCGGGACGGGTCACGACTTGCGCGCTCATGCACCCGCCTCGTCAGAAGCAAACAGAATTTCATTGATACGGGCTTCGAGCCGCGATCGATTTTCCGATCCCATTTCGTCGGCGGGAATG